>Ga0302272_1000200_pt1 | contig 28842 bp, 36 predicted proteins | sample III_Bog_N1_2_FD_198772 | JGI IMG/M metagenome (GOLD analysis project Ga0302272, IMG submission 198772) | Peat permafrost microbial communities from Stordalen Mire near Abisko, Sweden - III_Bog_N1_2 | ecosystem: Environmental > Terrestrial > Soil > Wetlands > Peat | place: Sweden: Abisko...
CGACACAGTGAAAGACACCTTTAAACCCTTAGTAGGGCTTTCAAAACACATTCTGAACGTAAAGAAACTTGTTTTCGACAATTTCAGTGCAATCGTAGAAATGAAAGCCGAAATATACGGCGTAAAAGAGGGTCAACAAAGCCACACCTTCACCGATATGGCCGGAACGATCAGCATTAAAATAGGATACCGCGTAACAGATGGTTACGATGATACCTTTAGTGCCGGAATGGAGAAAGTAACCAACTACATGACCAAGCTAACCGGTACTGAAGGTGCAGAGAAATTCAAGAAAATTGTAAGCGCGCTACTCAGAACCGACGCAAAAGGCAATCTAAAACCCTCACGCGTGTTGGAACTTCGTCAATATGCCAACGAGGAACAAGACGAAGAACTAAACGACGGTGTACGTATCATTGAAGAAAGCTACCGGCCGGTAAAAAGCTGCCAATTCGTTGAGGTAAAGTTCAAAGACGAGAATAACAAGTGGCATTCACTACCGCTCAGCATTTCAGCATTCGACTTAGAAGATGAACCGGTTGCTGAAACTGAAAAAGAACCCGAAAACGACGAGTCATGTACAAAGTAAGATACAAAGCCGAAATCATTACCGAAAAGGACAGTCCGGTAAGATACAAGCCACTAACGTCTACTGGAATATTCCTTCCTAAAGGCAAGACTTGTAAAGATGAAAAGATAAAGAAGCAAGTCATTGAATTTGTGTCAAAACAATTAAAGAAGCCTGAATACGGAACGCTACAAGTCACTATCATTGAGATAAAAAAAATTCCTTGTGGATTTATAGTGGTAGAGGACAAAATAGACTAATACATAGCTTTTGCGGGTTTGATCACCTGCACGAGCGCAAACCGATAACCATAGCGATGGCCGGTATATTTAAACACCATTTAAATGAAATATTATGGTAATTCTATCACTATTCGATTTCTCAGGAAACTGGGCAATGCCATACGCTGAACATGGGCATGATGTTATTTTATGGGATATAAAACACACATGTGATTTATTTTCTCACTTCAGTGATATTGAAGATGCATGTGCTGAGTATTTCTACGAGAATATATTTGATAATTATGGTACTGTAGACGGTATTTTAGCAGCACCACCATGTACTGACTTTGCAGTTTCAGGGGCACAATACTGGGGTAAAAAAGACTTATCAGGACAAACCGCAAAGAGCCTTAATATGGTTTGGCAAACACTTAGAATAGTTGACTTATGCAAACCAGACTTTTGGGCACTCGAAAACCCTGTTGGACGCTTACCGAAGCTAATACCACAAATAGGTAAACCCTGGTATTTTCAGCCTTATTGGTATGGAGATGCGTACACAAAGAAAACAGGTCTATGGGGTGAATTCAATAGACCTGAACCAACAAACATAGTTGAACCAATAAGAAGCTGCAAACAAGGCTCATGGCTGCAACAACTAGGCGGTAAGTCAGAAAAGACAAAAGAACTTAGAAGTATGACACCAGAAGGTTTTGCAAATGCATTTTATAAAGCAAATCATTAAATTATAATAACATGATACTAGGCTACAAAAAACTATTCCCTTGGAATAAACCAACGGAATTCGACCACAAAATAATAAACGGTCACAAGAAGCACACAATCCGTGTTGATCACCACGACAGATGGCATACCGGAAGGCGAATAAATCACTGTCACGGCGTAAGAACCAAGTCATTTGATAACTTCTACAATAACGATTGTACAGGAACGCAAAGCATTAATATTTATTGGATAGGTAATAACGCTTACGTATATGTTGATCATAAGCTAATAGGCAGATATAATAAGGTATTCCAGATAACCCGTTCTAAGAAGTTAGATACTTTAGCCGAAAACGATGGCTTTGACTCTACAGCAGACTTCTTTAAATGGTTCGACAAAAAATTTATCGGAAAACTTATTCATTGGACTGATTTACGCTACTAAACATTAAGCAACTGACTCAAAGCGTTGAGCAGCCTGAAACAAAGCCTACCACATTTGGCTTTGTTTCAGGGCTTTTTTTAAAGGTCTAAAAACGACTTTACTAAAGGATATACATATACTTTAATGATGTGCAATACTAGTTTAATAGCAATCTGTAAACAAACCTTTTCTACAAAGGATTCTTTTTTGCTATTAGATGTCTTTGGGTGTTTCTTTTTTTGTTTCATCGGATTTCACGTTTAAAATTAATTGTGAATCCGTTCGCAAGCGAAGCTACTGACTATTTTCAGTTGCTCAAAGGACAAAAAAAGCATCGTTTTTTAAACGCTGTATTTCAGACCGTTATAATCATGCCAATTATTTTAGTGTAATAAAAGAAATAAAATCATGACCTCAGAAGAATTTTTCCCACAAATCCACACACCGGTACACTGGAAACGAGTCGGTAAAAACGACGTTCCGAACTCCATCGGGTGGGTATATGATAACCGGGTCGACACTATTTATCGCTTTTTCTTCAATATCGACAGCGAGAAAGGTGGAATAACCGAACGAAAGCGAACCGAAAGCGGCAAACCAAAGTACAAATGTTTGATAAGCAATAAAAATGCTGACGAAATCAACGAGTACATACATTCAAACTTAAAATAAACCCATTTAAATGACATTTAAACATGGACGAACAAGAAATTAAACTCAAGCAAAAACGACAACAGTACCATAAGCTACTGTTATCGTTGGGCGAAGAAAAGTACAAAGATGTGATCGTTGAAGCCACGTTCTCAGGTTGCGAAAGCACTACGCAGCTCAACGAATCGCAGATTGACCGCCTGATAACTGAAGCCCAGGCACGACTTGGTAAACGTGGAGTGCCGGCACAACGCAGACCGTTATCGCCAACACAGAACCCCGAAGAACATCAGATCAGGCAGCTGCGCAATAAATGCCTTCAGGTAATGGGCGAACGCGGGTTTAAATCCACCCCAAAAGACTGGAGTGCTATAAACAACGAACTATCCGCACCACGCTACCAGTGGGTTCTTAGCGAAGAACAACGCAAAAACGGATTGATCAATAAACGCGGCATTGGTACATTCAATACTGTAGAATCACTCCGAAAACTGTTTTATCAGCTTTGCGCTATCCGGGATAACGAAAAAAATATAAAAACTAAAGTGGTGGAAAAAGCCATTCAAAACTAACAAATTATGATACTTGCAATAGACTTTGACGGAACAATAATTCACGGACAATTTCCCAATATTGATGGTTTAGTTCATGGTTCAAAACAATATATTCAAATGTTGAAAACAGACGGCCACTACATCATAATAAACACTTGTAGAAGTGGGCAACAATTGGTTGATGCTGTAAATTTTTTACTTCAAAACGATATTCCATTCGACCGGGTCAATGATAACGAACCTACTAGCATAGCTAAGTACAACAATAACAGTCGTAAGGTATACGCACATGTTTATGTTGATGACAAGCAAGTTGGTGGATTACCTGAATGGAAAATTATTTACAACTGGATTATTGAACTTGAGAAGAAATACATATCAGAACAAGAAAAATAACTATATTTGCAAAAAAAACAGAATCTATGAAAACAAAACTAACTCTTTTCTTCCTATCAATTGCATTCATTTGCAGTGCACAAACGCTTCAGTTCGCATTTAAAAACATCAATGATGTACGACAAACGACTGATAGTATCGTTTCAAATGCAAAACGAACGTTCAAATTTCAATCAATAAACAGGCATAGAGATGCTAAGACTTCTTATATCGTGAAATATGTAAATGTAAACGATAGTACAGACGTAATACCGGTATTAGTAAATACAACTGTCATCGGTGAAAACAAAGACTTAGAAATTAAAGGGACAACTCAGTACACAGTAAAATTTACTCAAGGTAAGTTCTTAGATTTGTTCCCTTTTTGGAAAAAATTCATTAATCCAACTGCAACTGAAGATGATATTATAAAAGTTGGTTATCAAACATACAATATCGGTGAACAACATTTAATGTTCAAAAAAGTCGGTGAAAGTATCTGGACAATTTCAATGTAACAAACAAAAGGCAGCCACACGGCTGCCTTTTGTTATTTAAACACGTTTATAAAGCATTATATCAGTATACCCGGCATTATGATTCATTCGTGCAGCCACTTCTTTCTTAGTTGCACCGGTAAACGGATTATCAGCCCCTAGATTCTTTTCTACCCAGTCGGTGAACTCAATGATGCTGCTTTTATTCGAAGTGAAGTAAAAGTAACTCGTTCCCTTCAGAACTGTAAGCACATCAAGGTAGTTACCCAACCGCCAGTAACTTGAATAGGTAGTACAATCAGTGCTCAGGTACGGCGGGTCGACCAGGAACACAACGCCAGTAATATGTTTATATCGTTCGAATAATTCCCTATAATCTTGCTTTACGATCTCTACGCCCTGAAGGTAGTCCCTGGCATCTTCATAATCATTCTTTCGCACGCAATTGTACATGGTTTGTTTGGCCATATCATCGTAATTTGTGGCGTAGTTCATTGAGAACAACAGGCTTGACGAGATAGTGATATAATCAATATACCCGCTGCGCTTTTGTTCCGCTTGTATGGCCTTTAAGATGGCCGCTTTGTCCTCTTTGCTGATTATCTTATCAGGTAACTCACCTGATAATATAACGCGAAACTGAGCCAGCAGCGCGTTGGTGCGTTCTATGTTTGCCAACCTCAAATGATAGTCGTCAAAATCATTGTAAACAACCGTTGCACCCGGGTACAGTTGCTTCACGGTGTGACTGAGCAAACCACTACCACCGAACAAATCTACGAATAGTGGTGCACTTCTAAAGCCGTTTAAAGCTGCTTTAAACTCTGATAAAAACCGCCGTTTTTGACCCTGAAACGGCAGCGGGGCTTGTGTGTAATTTTTTGTTTTCATTTTCATATATAATTAATAATTGCTACTTTTGTAGCCTCTGACAGTAATAAAATATGCGACGTACCGCACCATAGGACATTTTATGCCCCTGGGTTGCGGTACGTCGCATTTATGTTTTGGAGAGGTCAGAGTCTCCAAGATGACTAGGGGCTTTTAAAAGCCTCCACCATTATTGTAATATCAAATAAATACAGCAGTAATGATAACGTCTGAATCTGGCATTATAAATGTTCTATAACTTCCGTATGCATTAGTTCTTGAAGTTAATGTAATAGTAGCACCATTGGAATCAACTGCCGAAATTGTAGATAATATTCCGGTTATTTTCAAGGATACAATCCCATTTTCAAGCCAAACCAACGAAGCTGTTGTAATTGTTCCAATACCTGATTTATTGATTATTATATTGTGTTTAGTTGTCTTATTATATGACATAGCATCAAGGTAAGCATCAGTTATCATGGCAGACCCAAAATCGTTAGGATGTGCAGCAACGCCTGTATTAGTGATAGGTTGGTATCCATCTATAGGATTATATGTATAATCACCCAAGCTAAATTTCGTTGTAGGTAAATATCCGCTACCGTTCATGTCCACGTATGTAACCGCTGTGTTTAAACATGCGTTTTTTATAGCAGTATGAACATCTCCACCGCACCATGCGTCCGAACAGTATATATCAGCATTTGGGCACCTGCTTTTTACGTGATTAATCATTGCCTCCCATCTAGCTTGCATTGTTGAACTGTATGTTGCATTTGCACCTAAACAGATAACAATAGTTTTTAATGTAGTTACAAGAGATACATCCCATAAGGTTAAGTCATAGGTATCATATCCACGTTCAAAGTCTACACCACCCTGAATGTTCGGAGTAGTTGAAATTGTATGCTGAGAGTTCATTGTTGATAGCATTAAGTGAGGAATATCGTTCTGCTCTACAGATACTCCAAGACCTCCATTAGCGCTTGCATTAAAGTAAGAATGTCCTATAAACAATGCATTTGCATATTCCATGGATGATATTGACATATTTCCGTTTATCACTTTGAGTCTGTAATTAGTTCCTGTGATAGAATCTTTAATTACATTCATTTTTGCAACCTGAGCATTTAACGCTGATATGGTTTCTTTAGCTGCTGAAAGTTCTGTATTTTCAGCAAAGGTAGAATCTATAGTACGTACATCTTCTTTCCAATAGATCGCTCCCTTAGTGGCATGATAATTGGCAGTTCCGGTTAGTTCTCCATAGACAAGTAAATTATCAGCATCAAATGAATCATCGGATAAAGAGAACACAAGAGTATTGGCAGTAGGAATACATCTAACCATAAGAATCTCTCCAGCATATTTTTTAATCTTTAAGCCGGTAAAATCGAATTTCATACATGGTGAAATTGACGACGGTTTTAATGTGAAAGTCAATCTGGGCAATAACCAATTTCGTTGATCGATTGTCAGTAAACTAAATTCAATCAACGTATCAGTCGTAACTCCTGTATTATATCCTGTAAACTCCAACGATTTCAAATAACAGTCTTTATCAGATGGCTTACTATAGCCGACGTAATTGGAATACAAAAAGTCAGTCCAAGTTTCACCGATTACCTTCAAAATGTTTATATCTGTTACTTTGGCTATAGAGTCAACATTTGGTGTAATTGTATTGAAATAAACACGGGCTTCATCCGATTTAATATCAATGCATTTAACGCCTATTTCAGCTGTTGAAAGAGCTGAGTCGGTATTTCCATACAAAGAATAATATTTATCACAATCAACTATACATTTGATGAAATATCCATCGCCAGACAGTTGGAATGTCTGCATTCCTGTTGGAGCGGTACCGAACACAAAGTATTGAGCACATAGCGTTGTGTTTAATGTTGTGTCGGTAATTACAAACAAGAACGCCTGAATAGATGCCATATACCCGAATTGAGTTATAGCATAATTATGCGTCGCATCTGATACGAATAACGCTATCGACTCAATAGACCTTGCTGCATAATCATCAAATTGAACGTTTGTATAAAATTTTGGACGCAATATTCCCTTGTTTGATAAAGCCGCAAAATGAGAATCCAATACTAATTTATTTGACTTATCAATGAATAAATACGCCTCATCTGATTTTATATCTTTAGGTATTATTTTAAGATTGCTTTCATCAGAATGTCCAACTCTCCAGCCTGCCCAAACATCACAGTCAATAGTAAATTTTACCATCCAATTGAGGCTACTTGTATTATTTTCAAACACCTGTAACCCTGTTGGAGCTTCGGTAAAAGATCTATTTATTGAAAATAAAAGAGTATTAGTCGTTAGGTCAAAAACATTTGCGTAAAAGATGCCATCATAATAGCCAAAAGTATCAATTCCGTATTCGTGAGTGACATCGGAAACAAATAAATCAAATTTAATAATAGCCGATGAAATTAATCTCGACTGGTCATCATTAGAGCTTTTTATTCCTTTTAATTGAATATTTTCTCGTGCTAATTCAGCATTAAGTCTAACCTGATTTTTTTCTATGCTAGTCAAAGTTTGTGATGTCTTTTGCAATACATCCTCCGGAAACGCTTTCAACCCCGTATCCTTCCATGCAGTACCATTCCAACTATACACAAACCCAAGCGATGTAACCATTGAAGCCCATCCAAGCACTGGTGTTGGGTAAGTAGTAGCCAATGCAGCAACATCCGACACAGGAGCTTGCCAAATGAGTGATTTTGCAACTGAGTTGACATTATCATTGACCTTTTTTATTTCATCGGTCATATCGTTCAGAGTGCCGAAAAAGTCACCTTTAGAGATAGAATATAACCCTACTTTGGCTGCCATTGCAGCTATTTTGTTTTTTACAGATTGAATGCTCATACTATTTTGTTTAACTGATTGGACATGCTGTTAAGTTATCGCGATAGGCGTCACCACCATCTATAATTGATTCTGCTATTACTAAGCCTGATTCTATTGATTCTACATAGGCTGTGAATGCTGCCAAACGAGCATTATAATCTGCAACGCTCATAAATGGAAATTCCTCAATTGGAATTGCTGACCAAATCATTTCATTCCAATAAAACAGATTTCTTCCCTGGTATATAACCGGATAACCCGGTTGCAAAATACCACCTAATCTCTTTTCAACCTTTATGGTTAATGATCTTTCTTTTCCTGTATTCATTAGTATATATAATTATATAAACTATCACTATTGGGGTTTACATCAGTTATATTGGCAATATCCTGCGATGCAAATGTTCCGGTTAAAACAGCAGTAGTTTGATCATGTGGAATTATTAGCGTCAAAATTTGATTATCACTTTCAGTAGCTACCGAAATAGTAACTGTAACATTAGATGCTACAGGATGAGCACTTGTAACAGTAATCAAATTCTCTGTTAGTACTCCTGTTACTAGATTGTCTATTAATTGTTTTTCGCATACATGGTTGATAAACTCGCACGAATAAGTAATATCACCATTTTCAAAAACGTAACTCCGTCCCGCTAGTCCATAAGTATCAATAATTTTTGATATCAATGTTTTGTCGCCAAAACCGATAATAGTCACTAAAAAATCAATTGGTTTTCCGTCCAGATTTGTGATAAGAACATCTACATCCAGTTCACGCTTAATATGATGCTCAAGCGATGCAATAGAGGCGTTTGCTTTAGCTTTATACAACCAATCAGGCATTTGTAGATTGAAGTAATTAAACGATATCTCAGCCTCCGAAATCAATACACGAATGATCTCAATCAACCTATTGTCACGCGTAAACGTCATCAATAGATCACTAATCAGTTTTATGAGGTTAATCTGCATTGGTTGATATATAAGTTACGTTTATGGTTTGGGCAACAAAGAAACCGGATGCACTTTCAAATTCACGATCGGTGTTTAAATCGCCGTTAAGCAATACGTTTTCGAGTACGACATCAATCACACCATCGGCCGACTGTATGCTATCTGTTTGCTTGGTACGATTGAACGCACCGGCATATTTGATGGAATTCAAATAATCGGATACGGCCAAATCAACCGGCTTAGTGCCGTCGCTTAGCTTTTCGCCAGTAGATTTGAGTATCTGAGGATCATAATACACTTTCATATTTAGTACCAGTTGATCAGGTGCCAGGGATATGAATTGGAAATGATCGCCGGCAGCTCCTTTTTTGGTTACATAAGCCGTAAATGCATTCAACTCATCAACCGTGAGTGCTACTTTATTAGCCTTTGTGGCAAATACCTGAAGCTTTGTAACTCCACTTATTTGCCTGCGACGAACTTGTGAGTATTTGACTATTTTTTTAGTCTCATCAACAACCGCATAGTCGTGTTTTTGGGTGGTATCGTTATACACTACCTCATCACCTAACTGAAAAGCTAACGCTAGATCGGCATACCAGGGCACTGAGAACTCATGTTCTGTGGCAATGGTAGCCATAACCTCATCAGCTTTGTCGTACACAATGCTTTCGTACAGAAATACGACATACGAAGAAACATAAGTCAATGCACCTTCAAAACTCGACTTTGAAAATTGTTCATCCCACGTCAGTGATGCATCAAGTCCATAATAGGCCTGTAAAGTCAGGTTTTCAATAAACCTTTGACGGGTAGCTGTAAGTATTTCGGTGAAAGTTCTGCGTGCCATAATTATGAAAATTCGATTGGAAATTCAAGAGGAAAAACCCTCAACGGTTCATCTGTATTTTGTTCGGAAGCGGTAGCCGGTTGAGAACCTTTGTTAGAATAGTATTCAGCTATCGAACGACTCACTACCGGTGGTAATTCAAGTTCCTGTCCGGGTATCAATACATCGGTTACCGATATGCCATTGAACGCAGCCAATGCATAAGCACCTTCAGCAGAACCGAGGTATATAACTGCGATATCAAAAATGGATTGACCTTGTAGGACTAGGACTTTCATATACTAATACTTTTCTAATAAGATATCGCGTGGATCCTCGCGATAAAATCAAATAACCTTATACTTTTTAAACAGCAAGTAAATACCAAAACAACCGGCTAAACCGAGAATAACAGCTAATGCAGTAATAAAACCAGGCGTTTGCGTTTCAGTTTCCTTTTTATCATCAACCTTTGTTTTATCAGTTGCCTTGCTTTTGTCCTTTACGGACGCTTCGGATTTATAGTCCGATTTGTCATTATTCTGAGCATTAGTTACCGCTTTAGCCTTTATCTCAGCAGCCGTTTTAATTGCTGTTTGCTTACCTCTATGAGTCTTTTTATTAGTATTCGTCTGTGATGTCAGGTATTGCTTACCGGTACTATCAGGAGGCGAAAAAGTGTTTTTAGTTGAGTTTTCCTCAATGACTTCATCGACAATGCTGTTATCAATACTCGTAACTTTACCGTCGTTGGTTTCCGTTTTTGAAAGTTTACTTTCAATATCCAAAGCAGCTGCATTGGTTTGATTTGCTGTCAAATCAGACTTTAAAGTCGTTTCTGCGCTCGTTTTAGTCGATTGTTTAGTAGTTCGGCAACCGCTAAAAAGAATAGCAGAAACCAGTAACACAATCGTAATTGTGCAAATGGAGAGTAATAATCTTAGTTTAGTTTTCATTTTTCTTTGGTTTTATAGAGTTTATCAAATTAGACCAACCACCCTGAATGGCTTCAATTATTTGCGTTTTGGGCTTGTTTTGCAGTACGGCAACATTCTCAAGTATAGAAGTAATGTATTCGACCAAAAAGCCTGTAAGAGCAACCACGTATACGAAATTAAAGAAAGCATAAGCGGCCATTTGTATAAGGTTGGTCCTGGACTCGTATTCTTTTTCGAAAGCATGAATAATGTACAGTATCAATAGCCAAATGCCTATTTTAATCACACAGCGCGAGAACTTGAACGACTCGAATTTCTTACCCTCTTTTTTACTTGCCTTTATCCCGGTATAAACCTCAATAATTACCGCTACAGCCATCGCGAAGGCTAAAGCCGGCTTCATTCCGAAAAAGTAATTCATTGTGCCGGAAGTTGCTGATATAAGCAACATAAGCCACTGCAAATGATACTTGAATGTTGGAAAAATAGACAACACAAATTCTTCAAAAGAATTGTATTCGTAGGCAGCAAGGAATCTTGTAATGTAATTATTCATAACTCAAAATGATTTATTGTTCAAAAACTCGAATGCTCCAACCCTTGTAATATTTCCACTGGCTTGGTTTTTTCTTGCATATTTTGTAATACTTCAGCAGCCTATCGTATTTGTACAGTTGTATAAATTGCGCCTCAGTCATCACTGGGCGTTTGTTCAACCGGCTAATTGAATCCTTTAGAACTGTATGTTCATTCTCATAATCAATAAGAAACTTTTCGTACTGCGATGCCAGGAATGTGAGTGTATCACATTTAGCCTTGTAGTAATCCGTTGAATCAATGCTATGATTTATATTTGAACCTTCACTCAAGCTATCAAATGACATCAATAATAAATATAACGAACTGAATACTAAGCATACTAAAATAAACTTTTTCATACTAAAGCCCCCAATTTTTCGGCCAACTCAGGACTAAACACCCCGCTTTCGGCCATTAATACTATTTTTTCAGCTCGCTTAACTGCCGGGCGAATACCCTCATTCACTGCGGCATCTACCAAATTATTTGATATGGTCTGACTGGCAATCATATCACCGCCGATCTTATCCCAAAACTCACGCTTGTAGAAAGAAATTACAGAGTCCTGAAGCTGCACGTTTGCATTCAACTGTTTTTCGAATCCGGGCGTTTTCTTTGCATGATCCACAAATGCCCAACCCGTCCACTTCGGCCAGTTCTTTCGGCTAATGCCTTTGTAGGTTTCACCGCCGTTATCTTTCGGGTCATTTACATAGCCGCCTTCATGCTGAAGTATGCGCTTAATTGCTGTTTTATAATCTGCCATAATATTGTTTTTAATCCCCACGCTCCAACGTTCCCTGAGCGTAGTCGAAGGGGAGCGTCGAAGGGGGAGGGTTATTTTATACTTGTTTGAATCCTATCCTTATAATCATCGTAATCAATACCACCACGCGTAAAATGCTGACGAATACGATTATCAATTTGCGATTTATCAACACCACCCCTGATAAATTTTGTTAGACCAGGACCGAGTAAAGGATCTTCTTTCAAATCGCCTTGTTGAAGCTTCAGGATAATTACCGCATCCTGATCAATTGAATTTCCAACTACCAAGCCCGAAGTAATCAAACCATTCTCATCCCTTACCACATTTATGGCCAGTTCAAAATCAGGTGTCAACAATATTCCTTTTCTATCCTTATTCATATCTTAAGCCCCTTTAGGGGTTTGGGGTGAATTGTATTAATGTGTTATCTTTAAATCCTCAATATCCTTGAAATCCTCCTTACTCGTAATCAAAGCTAATTTTGTTTTTGTGTACGTCTGCGCTGCCGCTCCACCGTCTGCCGGTGTTGCAACCGGAGCTCCATTAATTGCACTAATCACGTCATCTACTCGTTTTGTGAGCTTTGCAAGTTGTGTTTTCAACTCCTTAGTATTGGTCATTCCACCATTCTCACCACCATTGAACTCCATCAACTCAGCTTCCACGGCATATATCAAAAAAGCAACCGACTCCTGACCCTCCAAAATTGCGATCAAACAATCGCTATCAATAGCCGGCTTAATATCTACCGATCCAAATCCGATAGCAACATCATAATAAGGCAATTCATCACTCACACCATCGGCAACCATTGTCTTTTTAGCCCAGTCAACGGTTTTGCATGTTACCCATCGTATCTGCGCTTGCATAGACCCGTTTAAATGGCGTTTAAATAGGCTCATAAATTCGTTTGCCTCCGTTTCCAAGCTCATAACCCTAAAATCGTTTAGTGACGCTTAAAATGCGCCGTTGTTTTTTTTCTTAAAGCCCCCTTTAGGGGGTTGGGGGTCTAACTAGTTTTGTCGCCTAATTTAGCAACCTGCCGATATCCTTGTCCAATCTCCACCGTTTTTGTTACACTGTCGATATAATAAGCTCCATCCTTTTCGGGATAAAGCATACTTTTCAAGTCTACCACCATACCATGTTCAAGGCGTGGAGTACCAAAAAGTGTCAAATCGCCATCCAGCCCCGGCTTTGTTGCCTTATCGTAAGTATCATCAACAATCTTTTGTATTTCGATTTTGGTGAGGTTCGGTTGTTTGATGTTGATAGTATTACCTTTCTTTTCACCTTTCTCACCTTTCAGCATTTTACCGTTGCGCTGAAGGCTCTCAAGTCGAACATATACCTGTTCGATATTTTTTTCTTTCAGCGTTTCCTGGGCTTGTTTCTCAAGCACTACCTTCACACGCTTACCGCCATCTATCGAAGTACGCCCGCAAACCAATGTTTTGCCACGGAAATAGGTATACAAACCCATTTTACTTTTCAGATCATCCAGTATCTCGCTCACCAACTTTTTAGAGTAGCGAACCGAACCGATAGCTGTATTATCACATAGAACCGTATAACCCGGTGCAATTTCATTGAGTAATTGTTTAAGCGTGCAGGATGCTTTACTTATACTTACCGTTTCGCGCTTCAGCATGTACATTTCGTTCTCAAGCGTTATCTCTATCGGTACTCCGGTAGTTATCTTGAAAATATATCCACTAAATTCTTCGAATAGATCACCGTCGTAACCTAACTTAATAATCACCGGGTCGCCCGCCTGAAAAATATCATTCACTTTGTACCGGTCAAAATCTTTTACCTTTCGTGGCAGCGTTACACTGGCCGTATCAGTCAATTTCTTCCAACTACACTCTGTCTTTACCTTGCTAAACTTTCGTATCGTTATTTTTGCCCGATTACGGATAGCCGGAAATTCAATTTCTCCATAAAAAGCAAATGTCATAATTCAGCGTTTAAATATCCATAATCAAAAAATCCTCATCACTTACCGCCGGCACCTCAAATTGGATCATACCGGGTTTACCCTGCACAGCACTAAACTGAATATCCTCCATCACAAAACGTGTTATATTCTTTTCGAGAAATATATTTCCCTTCAGTATACTCAGTGAATCAGCTATTTCATTCAATGCCCACAATGCAGCCTGTTGTTCCTTTGCTGTCTTGTACGATTTTCGACTCGGGTCATCAATGCATATTCCGCGAATACTAATTTTCGCATCCTCAAACCCGAATATTTCTTTTACCGTTCCCGAACTTCCAATCGTTGGTGTTTTAGTGATGCTTTTCGGTCTCGAAAAATCAACTATAGTTGCCAACGGGAACTCAAAATCGCTATATTCTTTGTCGACAAGTTTTCCGGAAACTTTATCATAAACCTTATAATTTCCACCTTTTATGGTGAAAGTTCCCACTACAGGAGTACCAAACTGACTCAACCGATCATATTCCTCAGCACTGGCTACAGACATGTTGTAACTCATATCCGGTTCAGCATCGTTGCTGATACCAGGGATATAATATACCGGCTGTCCAAATACATCTTGCAGCAATGCAACCGCAGTACCAATACTAATAATAGGGTTATAGTCGTTCATTTTTCTTTCTTTAAGCCCCCTTTAGGGGGTTGGGGGTCACTTATCACTGAAGTGCTACCGTTGCATCCCTTAGCCTGTCATTAATGGCGCGGATAACCGTTTCGGCTATCGACTGCACATCTCCACCGCCTGATACATTGAAGTAATTTTTAATTTCAATCTTTTGATTAATGGTTTTTGCACCACCTACACCACCGCCCGAACCTGATAGGCCGCCTTTGCCCGAACCTGATTTTCCAAAATCCAAATTTTTAGTTGGTATAATTGGCGTTACACCTTTTTTCGACAAATCAATCGACTTCTTATCATCACTGATTTTTGAAGCGTTATTGTCGGCCGTTACGCGCTTTTGCATATCGGCCATGTTTGGCATTTTAAATGCTTTGAACGACTCAACAGCCCCTTTAAAATCCAACGTAATCACTTTGTACATGATAGTGGCCAGTTGACCGAATAAATCTTTCATGTAGTACACAATTGGCTTTATTTTAGCGTACATGTTTTCCCATCCACCACCAAGCGCACCAATCTGCGTAATAAGTAAAGTGATATCGCCCCACAAACCTTTTACAAAGTACCAGGCATTTTGTATTGGGCGAACAATGGCATTAAAACTGACTTCAACCAAATAACCTAACCCTGAAAGAATATCTCTGAACAATGCCGACTCGTTGTACAGGTTTTTGAAATACGCGATTGTATCAAGTATCCCTTGACCTATAGAATTGATAACCGGTAATGCTTTCGCTCCAAGCTGCATCATACTTCCCTGAAGCATATTTGTCAACTGATGCCAACTGTCAAGCGGAGTCATTGAGTTCTTATACGCCTCACCAAGTTGTCCCTGGCTATTCGTTGTAAAATCAATCGTTTCTCTAAACTTTTGTGCATCCTGAGTGGCCGTTGCAAAGAATGAAGCCGCTTCCTGATCTAAACCGATATTACCGAAAAACTTTGCTCTACTCAGGTCACTAAGTCCTTTTGTTTTCAACGAAAGTTTGTCGATAATGCTTACAAGTGGCAAAATCTTACCGTGACTATCGTAAAGATTAATACCCATTTGTTTGAATGCTGCAATCTTTACAGGGTCGGCCAATGCTTTCATTGCATTTTGTGCCAATGTAGTGGCACGTTCCGAAGTTTGTCCCTGGGCAGTAAGGTAAGCCCATGCACCCGCTGTTTCACCAAGTGCAAAACCCGCATTTCGTGCCATTGGTATCAGTTTCGGCAAGTATTGAGCTACGTCACCAAATTCGGCATTACCTTTATTCAAAGTAGCAAAAAGCACATCATATACTTTCGTGATGCCTTCACCACTCGAATTCATTACAGCTACAGCAGCCTTTCCGGTTTCGCCCACATCCGTAAAACCTGCCTTTGCAGCTTTCAATGTTGGCTCAAGTACCTGAAGCGATGTGTTCACATCCAAACCGGCACTGATAATTTTATTAAATGCATCGGGTATTTGTTCTATTGGGGCAACATTGTCCTTACCAATTGTAAGCAGCTCATCAGACAAACCGGTTAGTTCTTTTTTTGTCAACTGAGCGGTTACATTTATTTTGGCAAGTCCACTGTCCCAACCAAGTGCCATATCAATGCTTTTGTAAGCAGCTGCCCCAAGAGCGGCAGCCCCCGCAGCGGCCAACATATATGGATTTGTCAACATTCCTATTGCATTACCAACGCCAGGTACCTGACTAGATATAGCATCCATTGCCTTACCTGAACTTAGTTCCAACTTATTGATACCGGCAAGCGGTTTTTCAATAGAGGTTGTAACGCCTTTCATCGGACCGGTTACTTTATCTATAAGTTCAAGAATCCACTGGGTTGTTTGAGCTGACATTGTTGAATGCTTCTACTATTACGTTGGCCGCTGATATGATGGCCGATTTTTTATTTGCGTGGTTTACTTTGTTCATGTACAAGAACTCAGCATAAAGCTTACACCACCTTTCGTAGTCCAATGTTTCAGGCTCAATGCCATATTCCTTACGGATGATGGCATCGCCTTGTTTTATCAGACTACTTTCGATTTCTCGAACGTTTCTCTTTATGCGTTGACTAAAAAACTTTGATAAGGCTTCACCATCTGTTTAGCCTCAGAAATAAGGCCGACATAGACTAGACCATCGCTTTCGATTATATTTAAATCACCGGCAACAATCAGATTAGCTACAACACATTTCAAATATCCATCATTATCACCTTTTTCGGCATAATCAACCAATAATCTGATAACACTAGCATCCGGACGTTTCACAGCATAACTATAGAATTCACCTTTATCTGTAATATTACCTTTCTCGTCGTAAGTAGGTGGTTCAACAACAACTGTCATAATCTTTATTTTACCATGCTTTAAGGTCAAATCTTTGATCTGATCAGCCGTAATAGTGCAATTAGTTTTCACATACTCACTAAGTGGAACAATAGCCACAGCGGCCAATGCATAACCCACATGTTCACTCGAAATGTTTTGCGCAAAATGCGCTACTGAAGTACACGCCTGAGCGTTACCAAAACAGAAAAACGCTGTAGCCATCACAGCCACTAAAAGCAATAACTTGAATTTGAAATTTGATTTCATAATCGTATTTTTTGAATTTGTATTTTGTTATTTAAATAGTATTTAAACAGTGACCATTTTACTGATCACTGTTTACTGATAACTGATCACCGTTTACACGTTCCACTCAATTTTTCCACCAACAAACAAGTCGGATTTGTAACCTATCGTTTTATCGCCTTGCTTCACAGCCACACCGCGACCTTGAATCATGCAATAAGGGATGATATCAGTTACTTTCTTGAAATCGTACTCGTATTCCACAATGATGGGAAAAGGTTTGATATCGCTCAACATGCTGCCTTTTGGCAATGCTGCCTGAATGGCGTTCCATTCCTCTGTATAAAGCGTTATCGAACACTTTGCAGCATATTTTCCTGTACCGTAGCCTACGAAAAACATACCCGCTCCTGGCGCACCTTCAATTTCCACCGAATCATCATACGACAACTCTGTGAATCCTTCCACATTACGACCAAGTAGGTTCATTGTGATGGAGTTCCATCCGGCCATTTTGCCTAATTTGTTTACAATAGTTGGTTTATTCATCACTATTCAATTTTAGAAGTTAAACCTAAGTCAACATCAAATTCGTGAACAATGTCACCAACTTGTACCTGTGCCTTGATAGCCATTGGAGTACTTTCATTCACCACTTGAGCGGGATTGATATACACATCAGCAGCATCAATATTACCGGCATTGATCATTGGTTGCAATTTGTCCAGTACAGCACGTTGCGCACTCGAAATCCATGTTGAAGCAATATAGCCGGTCGACGTTTCTTTCGGAACTTTAGAACGAACCTTCGGAATCAACGTACGGCGAATGATACGAGCCGCTTTGTTCCAAATACAATTCAGATTGAAGTAAGCGTAATCGCTCGAAATGGTCACTGCCGTAGCAGAACCCGAAAGATAAAAGCCGCTAAAGTCAGCAAAAGAGCCAACATAGATATAGCCTTTATTACTCAAAGCCTTTTGCTGTGCCAGTGTCAGGTTGGCAAATGGAGTTCCATCGCTCAACGAGGCCGAAAGCCAACGCCCGGTTATCTGATCGGTAAGTGAGTAACTTTCTTCACCCTTACGGCTCGACGGCTTCACTTCAATATCAACAGAACCCAAGTCCTCATGAACTTTCCGCACAGCTGCCATCCCTAATACAGTACCAACGGCAGCGCGTTTTGCATAAGCCGCATTCAATGCCATTTGTGCCGGGTCACTTCCCACCACTACACTTACATTGGCAGCAACCAAAGTTCTAAGGTCGAATATATCTACACCGGCAGCAAAGAAATTCCCAGCTGATGTTTTAGCTATACCTTCCAGTATCACACCGTCAATCAGGATATGCTCCAATGCAAATGCATTCACCATACCTTGCAACGCCAACACATCCACGTTTATCACGTCCAGCGCAGCCGAAGTAATTCCCGAAATACCGATTATATTCCTGTCTTTAATACCACGAATTGCACCAAGAATGGCAACATCAGCCACCAAATCGGCAACCGTAATAGTTTTAGCCACAGGCAATAAATGGAATGTGAATCCGGGGCACAAGCGAAACATTTCACTCAAATGATAATGAGTTAGTTCGCCATTCAAAGCATCACTAGCGGCAGTTATGCCCAATGCTTCTACCGCTGTCATGTCGAGCAATTCATACACAGTTTTGTGTACTACAGTGCCCGTTGTAGTTAAACCGCACACCAAAACAATGACCCTATCCTCATTGTCAGATGTGCGACCTAAACCACCATTCAGCTTATTTATCGATGTACCATTGAAACTCATTACGCTGGAGTATTAATGTTTTTGATTTGTTTTTCGGCAGCTGCTACAACTGTAGTTCTGGTATCGCCGGCCAATAACTCAGCAACTTGTTCCACTGTAGTTGCAGCTTTAATTTCTGCAATCAATTCATCAGCTTTCTTGAGACCGTTCCCTGAGCCGTTCCCTGAGCTTGCCGAAGGGGGGGCGTTCAATCCATCGCGGGTAAATGCTGACAATTCCAACTCTTTACCGTAGATATTTACCTTTGAATGGTTCTTTGCAGCCGCATCACCATCATCGGTAATAAAAGCCTGACCATCCGAAGCAACCGACACCTTTTGTGCCTTTGGGTAGCGTTTCAAAATATCAATAGCAATTGCCTTTTGATCATCTTTCGACACTACATTTAATTTCGCTTTTGTTTCCATATATGTTTTATGAAAAAATGAATACTAATCTTTTTTACAATTTGTATTCAGTTATCAGCCGTCAGGTTTAAAACTGATTACTGATAACTGTTTACTGATAACTGGTGGTCTGTTACGCTACAATTCCGCTAACCAATGCACCGAATCCATATTCGTATACGCGGTCAATCAAACCATACACCTGAAGTCTGAATTCAGATTTCGGATCAGCTGAATTGGTATCAATTGTTTCCGGTTTGTACAGAATTTTCACGCTATCCAAGTGATACACTGAGTTAGGAGCATAGAAAAACATCGATGCGCGACGGTCAGTAGCACCAAGCGCAGCACCTTTGGCTTTCTTCACACCCGCAGAGGTATAAGCCAATACGGCGTTGTTTTCAAAGAACTTGAAGCCCATAACAGATTTCACTTTACCGGTAGTCACATCAAAGAAGATGTTTTTATCAGCAAAATATGCCGCTGAATCACGGTCAAGCATCAAATCAGTTGAGTGCTCAGGGCAAAGAATCATAAAATACTGGCTTTCGTCAGGTAAGTTCAATCCTTTGATTTTTTCCAGGTACTTAATCAGGTCAGCAAACGTCAAACGTTTACGACCGGTACCATCATCAGCACCTGTAGTGCGCATAACTGGCATGTCTGCACTAGTATCATCACCGGGAGCCAGTTTAAACATCACATGGTCACGAATACCACGGCGCATAGCCTGAGAGTGAGCAACACGGGTCATATTACGTTTATCATAATTCAAACCACGAATTTCAGCGTCATCCACTTCGGTTGGGTCAGTATCATACTTTTCCCATGGAACAAAAGTTTTTGAACCTGTCATCTTCTTAGCTGTGAATCCTTCAGTATTGTTCACATAGAACCCTACGTTATTGATCAGCTTATTGAAGCGAAGACCATCGGCAGTGATAGCGGCTGGATTAGCACCCGGCAACACGCCTAAAAAATCATCCTTATCGTTCTTGAATTCAAGAAGCAATTGAGGTGCAACGTATTGATTTAACCAGTTGCCGGTTTCAGTTGTAGCCATAATTATTCAATCTTTTTTATACCTTCTTTTCCATATACTTTCCCAAAGTTTCTTTCAACTTTGGGAAAGTTAGTTTTAAGTCGGCTGGTTTATTTTATTTTGTTCCGAGTCTTATAGTCTGCGAAAAGAGCATCGTATGCAGCCTTATTTTCATTCATCAATGCTTCCAATGCATCAGGATTTTCATCCTGTAATTGTTCGAAAGTCTTACCTTGGTAAGTTTTACCTAAGCCATCAGCTGAAGCAATAATTTCAGTCGATAATTTTTCAACAGCCTGAATACTGTCAAGTACTTTCAGAGTTGTTTCATAGTTTGCTTCTAGCATTGATTGCCAGTTAGCACGTGTGTCCGCTTTAATGCGATGTTCCTTTTCGGCCTTATCAAGGGTAGCCTTGATTTTATCCGCTTTTTCTGTTTTTTCCTTTTGAGCTGTAGCAGCTACTAAGGCATCATAATCAGCAGCCTTCTTTGCATTAGCAGCAATACGGGCAGTGATATCAGCTTCGGATGCATTAGCATCTAAGCCGAGCGTGAGAGCAATAGCTTGTAAATTCATTTCTTTTTCAATATTTGATTGTGAATTAATAATATCCTCGGGTGAGAAATTTAGCGGTGAACCAATTGCTTTGATAGAATCTGCCAAAGCCTTGGTAATCTTTACAGGTTCTTTAATGTCAGTAATAAAACCCCAGTCTTTTGCTTCCTGTGCTGTCATCCAAAAATCACCACCATCCCATTTAGCTTTAAAGTCAGCTTCAGGCTTTTTCAGTTTAGCCTTATAGGTTTCGTAGTAAGAGGTAGTCATGTTCTTGAGCAACTTCAAATAGTTTTCCATTTCAGTCTCATCGCCGCCAACATAACCGGAAGGTTTGTGAACCATAAACTGACCATTCTTAGCCATGGTGAAATTCGAAGCCTTTACAGCAAGGTAAGTTCCTGCACTCGCAACAATAGCTCCACCCTCACCGGTATACTCACCAAATAGCTCAACCAGGATATTGTAAATCTCATTCGCCTGAAAACAGTCACCACCATTAGTCATAATGTACACATGGCATGAGGTTGCCCCGGCATCCTTCACCGCCTGGCATCGTTCCCTGAAATCAATGGCATTGTTTTGATTCCATTCTGATATGTTACCAATAATGGCAACTCGGCCTTGAGTTCCTTCCGCTTTAATACTAATTTGTAATCCTGGCATAATTCTGTTTTTACGAATAATTAAGAGAATAGATGATAATACATTTACCGTATATTTCTTTTTCTGACAAGACTTGATATCAGTTGATACCACTTCGTGTTGTTTGATTTCGAGGCAAATGTAAAGCGTTATTTTCGTCTATAAAAATCAGTATTTCATACACTTATATATTTTATAGTACAACATAAAAATCTTATAATTCAACATAAAATTTTTATAGTAGATAAAATCATGTTTTGCAAATACCCGTAAATAGGTACAACTTTGCATAAAAAAAGAAGTAATTCCATGAAGAAACAGAAGCGCAACACTCCAAAACCACCTCGTAAACCACAATTATCTAAAGAGGAATATCAAAAGTTGAAGTTTACAGCTTATGAGTACATAGTTATTCAGGGGAAAACACAAAAGGAAACTGCCGAATTGCTTGGACTTACTGAACAAACTATCTCAGATTGGGCACGCACCGAAGGTTGGAAGCAACAACGTGAAGGTCGACAACAGTCATCACGTACAGAGGTTGAAAACATCAAGCAAATAATCCGGCTTAATTCCGAACGTCGCTTAGACATTGAAAACGAAATACGTGATGCTGTAAAGACAACCGATAAGAAATTAGAGGCTGAATTGCGATCTGAGGCTAACCGCTTATCTGATAATTCAGCAAAGTGGGCTAAAACGCTTCGAGAGATGGAGAAAGACAATAAATACTCCCTGGGCGAACTTATCAACATGATGGACGATCTATTTACCGACATGCGTCAACACGACCCTGAGTTATTTGAAAAAACTATCGCTTTCCAACAATACTATATTCGCAAAAAGACACAGGAGCTAGGATAACACCGTCACAACCGTCTCCAAAGTCCCCAAATAATAAACTATGGCAACAAAAAGAGTCCAGGACAAACTACTAGCCGAACAATACCTCGCTAAGCTTGACATTACAAGCAAGTCAAACGATGTAAACCCATTCGAGACTAAAGCGGAACAACAGGCACGCAAAAAGCGGGCAATACTTGATATTGTCTATATGGTAGAAACATACCTACCACACTATGCAACTGCCGAATGTGCCGAGTTTCAGAAAATGGCAGCTAATGAAGTAGCCTACGATGATCTGATTATAATGTTCTTTGAGTGGTTTCGTGGAGCGGCTAAGTCAGTTTGGTGCGATGTTATTATTCCATTGTGGTTATGGATGCGCGGTGAGGATGTTTTTCTTTGCCTTATGTCCGATTCTGTTGAACGTGCCCAGGAACTTCTTGCCGATATTCAAGCTGAGTTAGAAGGTAACCAATTGCTCATTCACGATTTTGGAGTACAAAAGTGTGAGGGTTCATGGGAGTTTGGAAACTTCAATACATTAGACCAACGATTTATTGGTAAGGCATTCGGTATTAAAAAGAAAGTACGCGGCGTACGTATCAAACACCGTCGGCCAAACCTATGGGTTATTGATGATTTGGAAACCCCTGACACAATCGGAAACCCAAAACGAATGCGCAAACAGGCCGAACAAATTGAGCGCGATATCCTGCCAACCATGACCGGAAACAAACGCCGGTTACTGTATGCCAACAATAAGTTTGCAAGGGTTATGACCCAAACCATTCTACAGGAAAAACACCCCGACTGGAAAGTCAATCAGGTGAAAGCATACAACAAAGTAACCTATGAACCTGCATGGCCTGCCATGTATAGCCGCGAGTATTATATGCTTCAGGAGAAAAACATGGGTATACCTGCCGCTTACTCAGAGTATTTGCATGAATCTATCCTACAGGGTAAGATATTCAGCGAAAAACAAATACAGTGGGGTAAAATGCCGGCATTAAATGAGTTCAAAATGATTATTATTCATTGGGATATAGCATATACCGACAACGATACCTCCGACTATAATGCTTGCAAAGCATGGGGTTTATCAACCGACAATAATTTCTGGCTGATCGACTGCTATGTCAAACAATCTAAAATGAAACAGGCAGTTGCATGGATGTGTGATTTCAAGAAAAAATTACCAATTGGAACTAATGCATTATTTCAATATGAATCACAATTTTGGAACGGTGAAGTACAACGAGCCATTGATGAGGTGGAATATGAATACGGAATCTGTTTAAATCTTATGAAAGTATTGGTTGCTAAAGTAAATAAGCTCATGCGTATGATTACCAAACAACCATACTACCAAAATGGACGTATTTATTACAACGAAAAGCTGAAAAGCCACTCAGATACCCAGGTTGGAATTATGCAGCTTTGCGCCGTAGAAGAAGGAAGTACCGAACACGACGATTCACCGGATGCCGATACTGAAGCTTTGGAAGCTCTCGAAAAGTACTCAACTCCAACACGACGCGAAACAGATCAGTCCTGGAACACAGGTAAAATGACAGTCACTTATAATATCAGATAAAATGAAATACATTGATGAAAATGACCTTGCACAAGTCATTCAAGAACGCTTTCTCGACGAAAGTACAGCTAACATAGCAGGCAATTCAGACATATTGGATGGCATAGAATCAAAAGCCATTGAGTATGTCATATCATATATTACCGGTAGGTATAAAACCGATCTGATATTCGCAGAAACTACACCACTGGCCAGCGGAATATTAAAGCAAATCATAGCTCAAATTGTCGTTTATCGTGCCGTAAAACGCAACGCAGCGCGCAAAGTTCCCGAAGACTATGTAACGCTCATGTCCGATGCCACAAAGCAGTTGGAACGCATTCAATCAGGCGCAATGTCATTGGTAGGCGTGCCACTTCAAACCGATGCTTCAGGCGAAACAACACCGGTCCTTTACGGCAATACAACTAACAAAAGTAATTTCATTTAAATAGCATTTAAACACTATGGCTAAGATATTCGATAGATTTATTGATTCTGCAATTACCTCCATTCTAGGCAAAGCAGATAGCGGTAAAATATTCAGTGAGTATTACAAACGCACAGATGCAGCTAGCAAACTAGACTGGACAAAACAACCTACTAACTTCACGTCAAAAACCATTGACGACTGGGTTACGGCCGTCATGGCTGCAACGGCTACGGATGACCCGCGTCGCGGCTTACTTATGCGTTTTTTTGCCTCATTAAAATTAGACTTACACCTGTTATCATGCATTGATGGCCGCATACTTCCAATACAATGCGCTCCTTTCAACCTAAAAGATAAATCAAAAAAAGAAGATGAGGAAGCGCATAAATTATTTGAAAGGCCTTGGTATATAGATATAATTCGCCTAATGGGTATGCGTACTTTCGACGGTACAAAGCTTATTGAAATGATTGAGTTGAACGACAAAGGCGAACTGAACTGTGTAACGGAGATTCCACAATCAAACTTCTTACCGGTTAAAGGTATAGTAGTGAAAGAAGAATACGACACTACCGGCGTATCATACAAGTCCGGAACGTATGCCAATTATTATGTGCAGATTGGTAACGACTATGAGTTAGGAATGCTCAACGAGTTAGCAATGATTATTCTGGCCAAGAAGCTTGGTCTTGGTTCTTGGATGAGTTATATCGAAAAATTCGGTGTACCTGCCGTATTTGCCATTACCGACCGTCAGGACGATGCACGCGCTCAGGAACTTTTTAAAATGCTCACGTCATTCCGTTCCAATCACTTTGCCATTCTAAAGGGCAACGAAAAGGTTGAAATTGCCAAAGATACTAATGCAGATGGCTATCAATCATTTGATAAGTTGAACCTATTTTGCGACAGTCAGTTAAGCAAGCGGATACTTGGAGGTACAGGTATAACAGACGAAAAAAGCTTTGTAGGTGCAGCCGAAATACACGAACGGCAGTTGAAGTATCGCATACAAGTTGACAAGTTGATTATTAAATTCTACATGAATGAGGAAATAATGCCACGATTGGTGAAGTTGAGTTCTGTGTATGCGCCATTGGCTAACCTTACATTCGATTGGGATGAAACTGAAACGCTTACGCTAAAAGAAAAGATACAAGCCGTAAAAGACTTGTCTACAGCATTCAATTTTGACCCTGAAAAACTTGCCGAACTTACCGGATTACCAATCACAACTGTAAAAGAAACACTTGCAGCTACACCTCAGGTACAGGAGACTCAAAAAAAAAAGCCTAATGCGTCCGTAGCGGGCGCAAAAAGTTACATTTACGCTAGTTCCATGAGCCTGTCGAAGGGGGTGAATGCTGCCACATGGGATGCAGCCATCGAACGCCTTGCAAACCAAATCTACAACGGTGAAGTAAAGCCGTCAGACCTCGACAAAGATTTAGTGCTGAAGAACTATGCATCACTAAGCAAGGCCGCTGAAGCTGCATGGGGTAAAGGGTACTATGATGAGGAACTAACACGCCAGTTCCGCGAAAACCTGTTGAAGTTTTCAGGTGCAAAGTCTAACAACCTGATGCAGCATTTAAATGACCTTAAACGGTCAGTATCAGATAAGGATGTATTTATATCAGAGGCTAAAAAATTGGTGAACCTCCACAATGAAACCTACATGAACGTTGAATCAAAGTTTGTTGCAAATAAAACGAGCACAGCTAAAGATTTTATTCAGTTCAATGCAGACATCGACATATACCCGAACCTGAAAGTAAGAACTATGCAGGATGAGAATGTTCGCGAGTCACATGCTGCAAACGAAGGTGTAGTTATGCCGGTAAACAAATGCACGCACACACCACCGTTCGACCCTGGTTGCCGCTGTTGGTTGGAACAAACAACCGATGAAGTTACAAAACATGGTCTGACAAACATCAATGCCAAATGGGCAACAAATGCGTACACTACAGGTACACTTATTTCCGATCAGCACAGTTATTTCGAAAGTATCACCGGAAAATCAATACAAATAGTGCGTCAAAACACCGAATTAATGAAACAATTTTCACCTTACAATAAGGCTATTGATACAAAATCAGGCAATAAAGTATTAGTAAACGACTTTGCACACGTAGCCGATATGAGTCAGAATATTGCAGTTGCTAAGAAAATAGCCGACGAATTGGGTAAGGATATGTACATTCGTCACCATATCGAAGGTGGAATAGTGCAAAACCACAAAAACCCCGAATTTGGAATCGGATCACCCAATAACCTGGGCGATTTAAAAACCTATTTAGGCGAAAGTAAGTTCGATAATTTCATGCAAAACAACATAAAAAGTGCCGACAAACAAGGCGCAAACACAGTTGTTTTGGACGTTTCAACGGCACAATTTACCGACGAATACATTAAAAGAAGGTTATCCGGGTCACTCACTGGCGAACGTAATAGCTCTATTGAGCGCGTAATCATTATCAAAGGCAGCAAAGTAGCACAAATTACCCGCAAACAAATAGCCGGTAAAGACTTCGAAAGCTTCCTGAATAAGCTAAAACAGAAAGCGGACGGTAAATAAATTTACCATCCGCTTTGGAGATACTCAGTACCGAAGTGCTTTGTATCGAGTGCAAATATACAACATTTATGGATAAAAAAAACAAAGTACCCAATTTTTTTGCAATGGCTAAAGATTTAACCGCCAATGCCGAACGTTATGCCGCGTCAGAATCCGTAAAGTTTTTCAAAGAATCATTTGTAAAAGGCGGTTTCACCGATACATCATTCGTATCATGGTCTAAAACATCAAACCCAATGGCCGGTAAACGTACCATGTACAACCGTGGAGTACTCATGCAGTCCATACGCAAAGCCGAACAAAGTAAACGTCGTATAGTAATCGAATCAGATACTGAATACTCTGAGATACAAAACAACGGTGGAACTATAACCGTAACACGCCAGATGAAAAAATTCTTTTGGGCAAAGTTCTACGAATTCAGTGGAAAAGTAAAGCTAAACAAAGAAGGTACAGCAGCATCTTACAATAAGTCAAACAAGGCTATAAGTGTAAAAGCAATGTTCTTTAGACGAATGGCATTGCTTCCTGTAGGCCATAAGATAAATATACCAAAGCATCAATACATGGGCGAAAGTAAAATAATGATGTCAGGTTTCGATAAATGGTGGTTAGGTCAGGTAGAAATACAGTTCCGCGAATCAGTCGAACACCCACATTCAAACAACTTCAAATAATACCAATACTATATAAATAGCATTTAAACGATACCATTATGGAATACTGGAGCGATCTATATTTAGAACTAAGCCAACAGATAACGGAAAACATCCCATCAATAGAATGGTGCGACCTTTGGCATGAACAAGTAAGTTACCTTACTTCAGAACTACCATTCCCAACACCCGCTGCATTCATAGCCTTTAATATGTTGGATACAGAGGATAAAGGCCTACTAGGCCAAACCTGCAACACACAAATAGACATCTATCTGTTTTTCGAAACATTCAGCGATACGTATGTAGGTTCAGTCAATAAAGATAGTGCATTAGACTTCCTGAAGCGACTAACCGATATACACAAACTATTCCACGGTAATTCAGGTGCCAACTACAGTGGCATGCGTCGTGTAGACATGAAACGTGAGGATAGTGGAGATGCCGGTAACCTGTACCGTATATCATTCAATTGCACAGTAGATGATATCAGTGCCATGCCACAGTATAACGATGCAGATGTCAATGAAATAACTATCAGTACTGGCGAGATTGTTCACCCCACAGGTGAATCACTCAATTTTGAGGTTGAAGTTTAGCCTTTTGTTTTGCATCAAGTAGGCTATTATAGTACTCATAATTCTCTTTACAGTAGAATATACGAGCATAAATGTAGGTAGTATCAAGGTAGAAATGTTGCTCAGACATTATTCGTAAAACGTCATCCATGCGCATGCGTTTCACGTCATAAAGTTCGTGAAACTTAGTAACAATTGCTTGGTCGCGTTTTATGAGTAATTCTTTTCTTCGCATAGTTGTAAATTACAATACAAAGTAACAAAGAAATATTCACCTAAAAAACACATTTCACTAACTAAAACTGTCACCTATTTTGTCACCTTTTTTGTAACCTATTATAATATTTACACCACATTTCAAGCAAAAGAGCGGATATACATTTAAGTATACCCGCTCTTTTCGCGTTTAAGCCATCCATTATTAAATCAAATACTTATCTTTGCACACGTCCATTTAAACACCACCACAATAAATTAAATGCGTATTAAGTCATTATTCAATGCCTTGCACGATTAGAAGTGAATAAAAGTTTTTTGTCGTGCGCTCATATCATTAACAATCAACTACTTACAAAATGTTTTCGCGTTTGCGTTTTGGGATGATTCTTTCTGCCCCTCTCACTCTAAAAAATTAAGTGTATGAAGACAAAAGGTTTTTATGTAGCAATTACCCTTTTTGCTGTACTTACGTGGAGTTGCTCAAATCAGGACAGCATGAG
>Ga0302272_1000203_pt1 | contig 28675 bp, 21 predicted proteins | sample III_Bog_N1_2_FD_198772 | JGI IMG/M metagenome (GOLD analysis project Ga0302272, IMG submission 198772) | Peat permafrost microbial communities from Stordalen Mire near Abisko, Sweden - III_Bog_N1_2 | ecosystem: Environmental > Terrestrial > Soil > Wetlands > Peat | place: Sweden: Abisko...
AAATCAACACCTGTATCGGGGCTAATTGAGCACATCTTTGAATTACAACGGCGCATGCGTGTTTCGGGTAACAGGGTATCGTTTTATCACCAGACAGTATCAAACATTCTGAACCACCAGTATATTGCCTTGCTTTGTAATGATGAGGCAAACCGGATAACTCGCCAAATGGCAAGTAATAACTGGATTTATATTGATGCAGAAGAATTGAAAAAGAATGAACTGCTGGCAACGATTTTCATTCCACAGACTGACACGCAATCGTTCCTGCCCTATTTACTTCATATCCTGAGAAGCTTACAGAACGGATGGCAGCAGGCTTCAACAGAAGAACATAATTTTCAGCTGGAATGCGACTTCCTGTACCAGTACTATGTCAACATCAATCGCATGGCAGATATCATGAAAGATAAACCTGTGGGAGTGGACATGAATATTGACACACTGGTACGTTTGACCAGGCAACTGACGGCCGGCATCACCATTCCTTTTGTGGGGGAACCACTGGATGGATTGCAGGTTATGGGTGTGCTGGAAACACGTGGTCTGGACTTTGAAAATCTAATCATCACTTCATTCAACGAAGGGGTATTTCCACAAAAGAGCAGCACGAATAGTTTTATACCTTACAACTTAAGACAGGGCTTCGAATTACCAACCACCGAGCACCAGGATGCCATTACTGCTTATAATTTTTACCGGTTGATCCATAGGGCAAGCAGGATATACTTCCTCTATGATTCGCGGACAGAAGGTATGCAAACAGGAGAAGTAAGCAGGTTTATGCAACAGCTGCATTACCATTACGGAGTAAAAGTGCAGAAGAAAACAATTTCGTTTGATATCGGCTTTGAGAATCCTCAAGCCATTCAGATTGAGAAAACACCGGCAGTAATGAAGAAACTGCTACGTTTTACGTCACAGGAGGAAAACAGTCCGTCACTTTCGGCAAGTTCCATCAATACTTTTATCGATTGTCCGTTGCAATTTTACCTGACGAAAGTTGAAGATGTTGAGCAGGCTGAAGAAGTACTTGAAACGGTGGAAGCCAATATGTTTGGGACACTCTTTCATGCTGTTATGGAAAACCTGTATAAGCCGTACAAGGGTCAACTCATGCAAGAGAATGACTTTGATCGGTTGATAACAAACAGCCTTCAGATTGATAAAGAAATCACACTTGCTTTTGCCATTAATTATTTCAAGAAAAAAAACAACGCAATCGTTCCTTTGGAAGGTAACAACCTGTTAATAGCCAGTGTACTCAGAAAATACATTAAACAGGTGCTGAAGATCGATAAAAAGCATGCTCCATTCAAATATATCAGTTCCGAGGAACGATGCAGCATTCAATATCCCATTCAAAGCGGGGCTATGAAAGTAAATCTGAAAGGATTTATCGACCGTGTGGATGAAAAAGAAGGCCATATCCGTATTCTGGATTACAAAACCGGAAGCGGAAAGCTGGATTTTAAAAACATGGACGAAGTATTTGAACATAATAAGGAAAACAGGCCAAAATTTGTACTACAGACTTTTCTATATGGCATTTTTTATAAAGAACAGGCTCAGGGAAAAACCATAACTCCAGGCATCTATTATATGAGAGATGTCTTTAAAGATGATTTTGATACCGAGCTACATGCAAAACCCGAAAGGAGCATGAATGATACGGTGACAGACTTTGGAAAATACGAAACTGAATTCAAAGCACATCTGACGAATAGTCTGAATGAAATTTTTAATCCGGTGGTACCTTTTGTACAAACAGAAAACACGAAGATATGCCAGTATTGTCCGTATATTGGAGTCTGCAACCGGTAAATTAAAGTTTGAAATGGAACCAGTTGAAGATTATGGTACCATTTGCGAACAGCATTTTCAAATCACTGAAAAATCAATTAACCAATACACAAAATAAGATCATGGAGATTGAACGAAAATTCTTAGTGAAAGGTGAATACAAATTGCATGCAGTGCGTTCATTTCACATTGTGCAGGGTTATCTGTCATCTGTTACAGGCAGGACGGTACGTATACGGATTAAAGGTGACAAGGGATATATTACCATAAAAGGCAAAAGCAATGAATCGGGGCTAAGCCGTTTTGAATGGGAAAAGGAAATACCCTTGAATGAAGCAGAAGAATTACTGCCCCTTTGTGAGCCTGGTGCCATTGATAAAACCAGGTATGAGATTCCGGTAGGAAAGCATATCTTTGAAGTTGATGAATTTTACGGGGACAACCAGGGGTTAACTCTGGCTGAGGTGGAACTTGAATCGGAAGATGAGAATTACACAACACCCGTTTGGCTAGGGGTAGAAGTAACCGGTGACAGGCGCTATTACAATTCCAGCCTAACCAAAAAACCTTATAAAGAATGGGAATGATCAATATTTTTGAGATTTATTGTTATACATTGCACGTAATTACACTTTATTTTCAACATAATGCTTTATGAAAAAAAACTATTTTTGTTTTACCGTCTTTATTATGTTTAGTTTAGCTATTCAGGCACAACATGAATTTTTTCAAAAAAAGGAGTTCAATCACAAAGGGGATACCTTGCGTTATCGTGTTTTATTTCCTGACAATTATGACAAAAGTAAATCGTATCCATTGGTACTCTTTCTTCATGGATCGGGTGAACGGGGAAATGATAATAAAAAGCAACTGGTATGGGGAGCATCTCTTTTTACGGACTCATTAAACCGTAAGAATTATCCGGCCATTGTACTATTTCCTCAATGCCCTGAAGACCAGGGATGGGTAAGCATAAAAGAGCTCACAGATGCAAAATTTGATATCATTGACACCAAAGAACCTGCAAAACCATTAGGACTTGCTAAAAAGTTAGTTGATTTTTATCAAAAAACAGAAGCCGTTAATAAAAAACAAATCTATGTCCTTGGAATGTCGTTAGGTGGCATGGGAACTTTTGACCTGATTTGCCGGTATCCTAAAACCTTTGCTGCAGCCATACCTATATGTGGTGCGGTTAATTTGGATCGCCTGAAAAAAGTCAGAAAAATGCCAATCCGGATTTATAACGGGGATAGCGACAATTCTGTTTCACCCGAATATTCACGCAATGCATTTATCGAATTAAAAGCAAACGGATCGCAGGTTGTCGAACATATTGAATACCCCGGAGTAGGCCATAATAGCTGGACACCGGCATTTGCCGAACCAGACTTTTTAAAATGGTTATTTTCACAAAAGAAAAAATAACTGAGAATTTTGTTATCTAAAGCAAATGAATAGGAATAAAACAGACTTTCCAAGTGCAAAAAAACAAAAAAAGGTTCTTACAAAATCTTTCGTTAGTCAAATTATTGTTATATTTGTGCTGCAAATTTAAATCATAAACTAATGGCAAAAGTAAAAGGGGCAGTAGTAGTAAACATAGAACGTTGTAAAGGTTGCAATCTATGTGTAGTAGCTTGTCCATCAAATGTATTGGCACTCTCAATTGAAGCGAATTCAAAAGGATACAATTTTTCTACCATGGTTATACCTGATTCGTGTGTCGGATGTGCAGCATGTGCATTGGTTTGTCCGGATGCATGTATTACCGTTTATAAGGTTAAGCTCTAAACAGAAAGAGTATCTTTCAATTTAAAACAGAAACAATAAAATGAACGATTCAAAGAAACAGAATATAGAAGAAGTAAGACTCATGAAAGGCAATGAAGCCATTGCCCATGCTGCTGTTCGTTGCGGGTGTGATGGTTATTTCGGCTATCCGATTACTCCACAATCAGAGATAATGGAAACCCTTATGGAGCTTGAGCCCTGGAATACAACCGGCATGGTAGTGTTACAGGCTGAAAGTGAAACATCTTCTATCAACATGGTTTATGGAGGAGCAGGTTGTGGAAAGAAATCAATGACCAGTTCGTCCAGTCCGGGAGTCAGTTTGATGCAGGAAGGGATTTCCTACATTGCATGTGCCGAATTACCGTGTGTAATTGTAAATGTAATGCGTGGAGGCCCGGGTTTAGGTACCATACAACCCAGTCAGGCTGATTATTACCAGTCGGTAAAGGGTGGTGGTCATGGTGATTATAAACTCATCACACTTGCCCCTGCTTCCGTTCAGGAAATGGCTGATCACACTGTAATGGCATTTGATTTAGCATTTAAATACCTCACACCGGTGTTAATTTTAGCAGATGGTGTTATTGGTCAGATGATGGAAAAAGTAATTCTGCCACCATTCCAACCCCGCAGGACTGAAGAAGAAATCAGAGAATCATGTCCCTGGGCTACCCTTGGAAAACCATCGACCCGAAAACCAAATATCATCACCTCGTTGTCGCTTGAAGCTGAAGAAATGGAAACCATAAATCTCCGTTTGCAACGTAAGTATCGTGAAATAGAAAAGAATGAAGTATTGCTCGAAGAATTTTCGTGCGAAGATGCAGAATACCTGGTAGTAGCATTTGGAACCAGTGCACGTGTATGTCAAAAAGCAGTTGAAATGGCACGTGCAGAAGGCATCAAAGCCGGACTGTTACGTCCTATAACGCTTTTCCCATTTCCAACGATTGAAATCAGCAAGTATGCCGACAAAGTAAAGGGAATGCTTACTGTTGAAATGAGTGCCGGTCAAATGGTAGATGATGTACGCTTAGCGGTAAACGGCCGTGTACCTGTAGAATTTTATGGTCGCATGGGGGGAATTGTCCCATCGCCTGACGAAGTTTTAAAAGCATTAAAAGAAAAAATTGTGACAAGACAATTAATTGAAAACTAAATTATGACAATAAACGAAATAATCAGACCCGAAAACCTGGTTTATGATAAACCGAAAGTCATGAACGACACCCCGATGCACTATTGTCCGGGTTGTAGTCATGGTGTGGTACATAAGCTGATTGCCGAAATCATTGAAGAAATGAATTTTCAGGAAAAGACTATCGGTATAGCTCCGGTAGGTTGTGCCGTATTTGCTTATAAATACCTGGATATAGACTGGCAACAGGCTGCTCACGGCCGTGCACCGGCGTTAGCAACTGCAGTTAAACGGTTACTGCCTGAACGTCTTGTATTCACCTATCAGGGTGATGGAGACTTGGCAGCTATTGGTACTGCCGAAACAATTCATGCTGCTAACAGGGGCGAAAATATTGCCATTATTTTTATAAATAACGGAATTTACGGTATGACAGGAGGCCAAATGGCTCCTACTACCCTGATTGGAATGAAATCCTCTACTTCACCTAACGGACGTAATGTACAGCTTAACGGAAATCCGCTCGACATTACTAAACTGTTGGCACAATTGGATGGAACCTGCTATGTGACACGTCAAAGTGTTCATACAGTAGCATCAGTACGTAAGACAAAAAAAGCGATACGGAAAGCTTTTGAGAACTCCATGGAAGGAAAGGGAACTTCCGTAGTTGAAGTTGTTTCTACCTGCAATTCAGGTTGGAAATTAACACCGGAAGAGTCGAATGTATGGATGGTTGAAAATATGTTCCCGGCATACCCACTGGGTGATTTGAAAGACCTGTAGGGATTTACTATTTATTCATTTACAATTTACTATTACAAGAATGAAAGAAGAAATTATAATAGCCGGATTTGGCGGACAGGGTGTACTTTCAATGGGGAAAATTTTAGCCTACTCCGGATTGATGCAAGGGCAGGAAGTAAGTTGGATGCCATCATACGGTCCTGAACAACGTGGTGGTACAGCTAATGTTACCGTAATTCTGAGTGATGAACGAATCAGTTCACCGGTTCTCAATTCATACGATACGGCAATTGTACTTAATCAACCCTCACTGGATCGGTTTGAAAGTAAAGTTAAGCCGGGTGGTACGTTAATTTTTGATGGCAACGGATTTAAAAAATTCCCAACCCGTACTGATATTAATATTTATCGGATTGATGCAACCGAATATGCTTTTGCCAATAATGAATCAAAAACCATGAACATGATTATTTTAGGCGGATTATTAAAAGTTCGTCCCATCGTTCTTGTTGAAAATGTTCTTAAAGGTCTAAAAAAATCATTACCCGAACGTCATCATCATTTAATCCCAATGAATGAAATCGCTATTCAGACAGGTATGAAATTGATTCAGAAAGTGAATTAGTTGATTGGTTGATTGGTTGATTAGTTAATTAAGTTGATTGGTTAATTGGTTATTAGATAAGACATAACGTAATGCAAAAAAAGAGCGCTGCAAACAAAATTGTCTGCAGCGTTCTTTTTTTTGCAAATAGTAAATAGTAAATGGTAAATAGTAAATGAATCAATTCTTTACAGTTTTAACAGCCACCCAATTATTCTTTTCATGGTAGTCGATCAGTGTCAATCCATTGCGGTTTGCTTCCGCTTCAATCAATGGAATATCCTGCACATAAAATCCACTCATGTACAATTCACCACCACTCGTTAGACAGGCAGCATATTGCTCCATATCTGCCAAAAGAATGTTCCGGTTTATATTGGCAAGTACGATATCAAAATGTAATCCGGTAAGTAGCTCAGCACCACCTAACTGAACATCTACACCCTGGATATTATTCATATCAATGTTTTCGATTGAATTTTCGGTACACCAGGTATCGATATCAATAGCGACAATGTCCTTTGCTCCTCTCATTGCTGCCAAAATAGCCAATACTGCAGTTCCACAACCCATATCAAGCACTGTTTTATCCTGGAGATCCATTTGTAACAATCTCCCTATCACCAGGCTGGTGGTTTCATGGTGACCAGTCCCGAAAGCCATTTTAGGATCAATAACAATGTCATATTTTGCTTTTGGCACATTTTTATGAAAAGAACTATGAATTACACATTCATTCCCAATAACTATTGGTTCGAAATAGTGTTTTTCCCACTCTTCATTCCAGTTTTTTGATTCTATTTGCGTAACTTTGTAGTCGATAGAAGCTTCAAACGGGAAATCGGACAACAGATCCTTGAGTTTAACTTCATCAAAAGCTGTTTCAAGTGCGTATGCAACCAAACCTGTTTCGGTTGAAACAAAACTGTCGAAGCCAATTTCGCCTAATTCGGAAATCAATACATCAGAAATGTATTCTTCAAAAGGATCAATAAAAAAATTTATTTCAGAATAATTCATATAAGTATCTGTTATTGAATAATTAATTATTTTCAATTTATTTATCAGAAGAAAAATGTTTTTTTCTATTAAACATTATAAACCATGAATTGTCTAATAATAAAAAAGCTTACAAAAGTAGGTATTTTTTGAGATATTCCGGTTAATTAAACACGCACTAATTTTTATTGCAAAGGGCTTTGAAAACAGGAACTCAATGGCACGATTCTTGTTGAACACAAAAATAAATTAAACCCGTACCATAAGACTAAACAATAGGAGATATTATTATGAAACGATCCACTTTTATTACCATTATTTCTTTGCTGATACCGTTACTGGGTATGAGTCAAACGAAGCCTTCGGTTGTCGATGACATCTATTTGAAACCAAGTGATGCTAAAACAATTGAAAGTCCTAAGACAACCGGGCAACCGGGAAAAACTCAAAAAGCTCCAAATTACAAAAATGGTGCAAAGGAAATCATATATATTGATCGTGATAATCCAACTACCAAAGTCGCTCATGATACAGTATATGTCGTTGACCAGGAAAATGACAGCACAGTAAATAATCAGGATCAGGGATATTATTTGAATGGGTTTAATGGCACTGAAAGTGATCAGGAATATGCAGAACGAATCAGACGGTTTCACAATCCAAAGTATGAGATCTTTATTGGTGATCCACGGTATAATGACATTTACTTCCTGAATAACAATGATTGGAATGTATATGTAGACGATTCATATGCCTATGTAACTCCTACCTGGACAAATCCATATTGGTGGAATTATAATTTTAGTCCTTACAGTTATGGTAACTGGGGATTTGGATTTAACAACTGGAACTCTCCTTACTCATATTACTCGGGTATGTATAATTCACCATGGGGTTTCGATAACTTCTACGGTAGCTATGGATTCGGCGGTTATGGTGGATATGGTTACGGATATGGATATGGTGGTTATGGTGGATACGGTGGATATGGAGGATACGGCGGTTATGGATATAATAACTGGTATGGTAACAATAATTCACGAAACCCAAATCATGATGAAGGTACCAGGCGTGATGTAAGTAATGCTTCAGCCGGTGGACGTATGGGTGGCACGAATAGTTCATCACAAACTATGATCGGTGGAGGTGGATATTATTCTACCAATCCTTATACGGTTGTCAGTGGAACAGGCTCACGTACAGGTTCACAAAGCAGTATAAGCGCAGGCACGGGATTACGTGCTACCAATTCATCCAAAGTTTCAACCACCAGGTCAATACCAGCTAATTCAAATGGCATTGGGCAGGTTCGTTCGGGAGGGCTTAGAAATTTAAGTGGGTTAAACCAAAGCAATACAAACAGGACATCAGGATCAACGCGACCTACTACATATACGATCAACACTAATCCAAGGACTTCAACAACAAGAAACAGTCCAACTTCGGTTACAACTACAATCCCATCGAATGCAAATTCAGGTTCTACCCGTTCAAGCTATTCTACAAGTACAAACAGCAATTCAAGAAATTACTCAACAGGTTCCCGAAGCAGCAGCCCATCATCTTCTTATAGTAACGGCAGGAGCAATTCTTCGTACAGTAACAGCAGTACAAACTATAATAGCGGCAGCAATAATAATAATAGTTCGCGTTCATCGAGCTCATATTCAACAGGCAGTAACACAGGAAGCAGTTCAAGTAGTAGTTCAAGTAGTAGTTCTGGAAGTAGTTCCGGTGGTTCACGTAGTTCAGGCGGAGGCGGTGGAGGTCGACGATAATATTTCAATTTCGAATTTTCAATATCAAATCAGCAAAATTGACAAAAAAACTTAGAATATGAAAAAGATACTAATCGCGTTGACAGTCGTTTTAAACTGTTCGTTCTTAATGGCCCAGACCGAGTTTGATGCATTAAAACTTTCACAAACCGACATTACCGGTACTGCCCGTTACATGGGAATGGCAGGAGCTTTTGGAGCATTAGGTGGTGATGCATCAGCCATTAAAGATAATCCTGCCGGACTTGGGATATATCGGAGTTCAGAACTTGTTGGTACCTTAAATGTAATGATGCAAAAAGGCAATTCAACCTGGAATGGAGTTAAAAGCATGGATGACCTTTACAAAGTAGGATTCAATAATTTTTCATATGTGATGGCATCGCCTACCTGGAGAAAAGAAAACGGCTCAAGTGGTTTATTAAGTTCAAATTTTTCATTTTCCTATAATCGAATAGCCAATTTCAATCGCAGTTTAAACATCAAAAGTGGCGATGCTGCATCTTCGATGACAGACTATATGGCTTATTTAACCGGAAACATATCCGGCAATGACCTTGCCTATACCAGCAGTTATGAGCCTTTTGACAACGTAAATGTCCCTTGGCTGTCGGTTATGGCTTATGAAGGCAGACTGATGAATGAAACTGTTTCTAATGGAGGTAGCTCATGGTCATCTGCTTTGGGTAACAGCGGATCAGTGACGCCCTCGTATTTAGTAACCGAAAAAGGCTATGTAGATGAATACTCCCTCGGATGGGCAGGCAATTTCAATAATAAGCTTTTCTTAGGAACTACTATAAATTTTCGTTCTTTAAATTATAGCAGCACCAGCAATTATGGAGAAATATTTTCAGACAATCGCGGTATGATGAACTTACGGGATAGTATTTATTCTACCGGAACAGGTTTTAATTTGAATATAGGGGCAATCTACAGCCCGGTGGATAATATCAGGTTGGGATTATCTGTTCATTCACCAACCATTTATTCCATTTCCGATAATTATTATTCTAAACTTTCATTTGATTTTGCAGGTTTTGCAGGTTATTCAGGAACTCCCGGGGGTTCAAGCAATTATCAGCTTCAAGGTCCAACCCAAATTAATTTAAGTGCAGCGTATATATGTGGGACTAAAGGATTAATTAGTGCTGAATATGATTACAGCAATTACACCGGTATCCGGTTAATGGACACAAGTGGTTCAACACAAAGCTTCAGTGATGAAAATCAAGGTATGTCTCAAATGTTGAGTGATGTAAGTACAATTAAAATTGGAGCTGAATATAAATTAACCGATAACTTCGCTCTACGTGCAGGATATGCGTACTCAACGAATGCCACCGATCCGAGTGCAGCTAAACTGGTTCGATATAATACAATACGAACTGATACTGAATTTTACAGGAATAACAGTACAAATTATTTTTCAGCCGGATTTGGTTATCGCGAAGCGAATTGGTATATTGACTGCGCCTATATGAACAAAATGCTTAATGAATCGTTTTATCCGTATAATTCTAATAATCTGGCAATAGCCGTAAATCCGGCTAAAGTTATTACAAACACAAATAACTTAGTTGTTACATTAGGATTAAAATTTTAAATAAAGCATTCAATTTGATAAATTTTTGTTTTAATTTTGCATCAAAGGTCGGCTGAACAGCCGACCTTTTTGTTTTACTAAATGTAAACTTCACGAATCAATATGTAACATACATTATATTTTGTTTCACCGTTTATCAATCTCAAAGAATGTGTATGGCTCGACCCTTTGTTATATGCTTCAAAAAACGTACCTTTGCACCCTCAAATTTATTTCCCATATCAACATAGAATCATGAGCTTACAATCCGAAATACTTCGTCGAAGAACTTTTGCCATAATCAGTCATCCCGATGCAGGGAAAACCACATTAACCGAAAAATTATTACTTTTTGGGGGAGCTATTCATGTGGCAGGAGCTGTAAAATCTAATAAAATAAAGAAGACAGCTACTTCGGACTGGATGGAGATTGAAAAGCAACGTGGTATTTCCGTTGCAACTTCTGTCATGGGATTTGAATACCGCAAATATAAAATCAACATTCTTGACACTCCCGGTCACCAGGATTTCGCTGAAGATACATACCGCACACTTACCGCAGTGGATAGTGTTATTATAGTAGTGGACACGGCTAAGGGTGTAGAAGCACAAACACGCAAGCTTATGGATGTTTGCCGAATGAGAAAAACACCTGTAATGATTTTTGTCAACAAAATGGATCGTGAAGGAAAAGATCCTTTTGATTTATTGGATGAATTGGAATCGGAACTCGGTATCCACGTGCGTCCTCTCAGTTGGCCAATCAATCAGGGATTCTCATTCAAAGGCGTTTACAACATTCACAAAGAAAATCTGGAACTTTTTACCCCAAATAAACAATCTATAAGCGAATCCGTTGCTTTTTCTGATATTGCAAATCCTGAACTCGAAAATTATGTAGGCGAGCATGATGCCAACAAGTTGCGGGAGGACATGGAATTGATCAATGGCGTCTATTCAAAATTTGATATCAATAAGTATCTTGCAGGTGAACTTGCACCTGTTTTCTTTGGTAGCGCACTAAATAATTTTGGTGTAAAAGAGTTGTTGGACTGTTTTGTGGAAATAGCCCCCTCTCCCCGACCAATCCAAACGCAGGAACGAGAAATAGATCCTTTTGAAGAGGCCTTTTCTGGCTTTGTTTTTAAAATTCATGCCAACATGGATCCCAATCATAGAAGTTGTATCGCTTTCGTAAAAATCTGTTCAGGTAAATTTGAACGTAACGTAAACTACAAGCACGTCCGACATGGTAAAATGATGCGCTTCTCAAGTCCTACAGCTTTTATGGCTCAGAAAAAAGAAACCGTGGACGAAGCATATGCAGGAGATATTGTTGGTTTACCCGATACCGGCAACTTCAAAATAGGTGACACACTTACCGGTGGTGAAGAACTGCATTTTAAAGGCATTCCAAGCTTCTCGCCCGAAATGTTTAAATACATAGAAAATGCCGACCCAATGAAAACCAAACAACTGGATAAAGGGGTTAATCAGTTGATGGACGAAGGTGTAGCACAATTATTTATCAACCAATACAATGGACGAAAAATTATCGGAACGGTTGGACAACTTCAGTTTGAAGTGATACAGTACCGGCTTTTGCACGAGTACAATGCTCAATGTCGCTGGGATCCGATTTCACTCTATAAAGCTTGTTGGATTGAAAGCGAAGATGATACGGAACTTGACAATTTCAAAAAACGAAAAGCACAATATATGGCCAAAGACAAAAGCGGAAGGGATGTTTTCCTCGCAGATTCGGGATATGTATTGCAAATGGCCCAAAATGATTTTAAAAATATAAAATTCCATTTCACTTCTGAATTCTAATACCCTGATTTCATGAAACTGGTTATATCACCAAATTTAATTGGGCAGTTTGCGAAAGCAGGCTGCCCAATCTTTTAATTGAAACCTTATTGAATTTATTATTTTCAGCATATTTATACCCTTTCCTCTCTCTTTCAATTCATTTATTGACAAATGGATAACTTACCAACTAAAAACGGTTAAATTACATAATAATTCAACCATAAGGGGTTGCACAAAACAAGAAAAAGCAGTACTTTTGCACAAATTTGGACAATTGAGTAGGAAAGACAATTCAATCAAAACACGATATATGCAAAAGTACAAACCACTCCACTTAGTGTTGGAAGATGGAACAGTTTTTAAAGGTAAGTCCTTTGGTTATGAAAAACCGGTAGCTGGTGAAGTTGTTTTTAATACTGCCATGGTTGGGTATCCCGAGAGTTTGACCGACCCATCCTATGCAGGACAATTGTTGGCTATAACTTTCCCGTTAGTTGGTAATTACGGTGTTCCGAATGACACCATCCAAAACGGACTGTCTACTTATTTTGAATCGGAAAAAATCCAGGCAACAGGTCTGATTATTTCCGATTTTTCTTTTGAATACAGCCATTGGAATGCAGGTAAAGGTTTAAGTGAATGGCTAATTGAGAATAAGACACCCGGAATTTTCGGAGTTGATACCCGTGAGCTGACCAAGTTAGTGCGTGAAAAAGGAACCATGAAAGGGAAGTTTATTTTCCCGGATGGAGACAATATTGAGTTCATTAACCCAGATGATGAGAATCAGGTAGCAAAAGTAAGTTGCGACGAAGTAATTACCTACGGAACCGGTAAGTACCGGATATTGCTAGTGGATTGTGGAGTAAAACATAACATTATCCGTTGTCTGTTGAAGCGCGATACTACGGTCATACGTGTGCCATGGGATTACGACTTCAACCACATAGAGTTTGATGGCCTGTTTATATCAAATGGTCCGGGAGATCCGGATTATGCAAAAGACACGGTTAGAAATATCCAGACAGCCATGCTTACCGGAAAACCTATTTTCGGAATATGTATGGGTAACCAGTTGCTTTCAGTGGCCGGAGGAGCTAAAACCTACAAACTGAAATATGGTCATAGAAGCCATAACCAACCGGTACAATTAGTAGGAACAAATCGCGCATTCATAACTTCGCAGAATCATGGATTTGCTGTTGATAATAAAACGTTGGGAGCTGATTGGGAACCACTGTTTGTGAACATGAACGACGGAACCAATGAGGGTATTCGTCATAAAACAAACCCATGGTTTTCGGCACAATTTCATCCGGAAGCATCTTCAGGACCTACTGATACAGAATTCCTCTTTGATGTATTTCTAAAAACATTGAATGGTAGTAGTAAAAGTATTCCTCAACTCATTGAAGAAGAACTTGAATCAAGGTTAGTAACAAAACACACGTACAACGGAGTAGAAAAAGGGGACATAAAAAAAGTACTTGTCCTTGGTTCAGGCGCTTTGAAAATCGGTGAAGCAGGCGAATTTGATTATTCCGGATCTCAGGCATTGAAAGCATTGAAAGAAGAAGGGATAGAAACCATTTTAATCAATCCGAACATTGCCACGGTGCAGACTTCAGAAGGTATAGCAGACAAGGTCTATTTTCTACCTGTAACGCCTGATTTTGTAGAACGTGTCATTGAAAAAGAACGTCCTGATGGAGTTTTTCTTTCTTTTGGTGGACAAACAGCATTAAATTGCGGTGTTTCTTTATTCAGAGATAAAATATTTGAAAAATATAATGTCCGTGTTCTTGGAACACCGGTACAATCGATTATAGATACTGAAGACCGTGAAATCTTCAACCAGAAACTAGCGGAAATTGATGTAAAATATATTCAGAGTGAAGCAGTTAATGATCTTGAAAATGCCATACGTGCTGCCAACGAACTGGGTTATCCTGTAATTGTGCGTGCAGCATATGCACTTGGTGGTCTTGGAAGCGGTTTCTGTGACAACGACGAAGAAATGAAAGCCCTCGTTGACAAAGCCTTTGCTTATTCGTCACAGATACTGGTTGAAAAATCGTTGAAAGGTTGGAAGGAAATAGAATACGAAGTTGTACGTGATAAGTACGACAACTGTATTACGGTTTGTAACATGGAAAACTTCGATCCACTGGGAATTCATACCGGCGAAAGTATCGTTGTTGCCCCTTCGCAAACGCTTACTAACAGTGAATATCATAAACTTCGTGAACTTGCTATTCGCATAATCCGTCATATTGGAATTGTCGGAGAATGTAACGTGCAATATGCTTTTGATCCATCCTCAGAAGATTACAGAGTGATTGAAGTAAATGCACGACTTAGCCGTTCATCAGCTCTTGCATCCAAAGCAACGGGCTATCCTCTTGCATTTGTAGCAGCTAAGCTGGGTCTTGGCTACGGGTTACCTGAATTGAAGAATTCTGTTACCAAAGACACTTCAGCGTTCTTTGAACCGGCACTTGATTATATTGTCTGCAAAATACCCCGTTGGGATTTAGGTAAATTCCAGGGAGTTTCCCGTCAGTTAGGCAGCAGCATGAAATCAGTAGGTGAAATCATGTCGATTGGACGTAATTTTGAAGAAGCATTCCAGAAAGGCCTTCGAATGATTGGACTTGGCATGCATGGGTTTGTTGCCAACAAGGATTTCTATGCCGATGATGTTGATACAGCACTCAATCATCCGACCGACAAACGTGTGTTTTATCTGGCGCAGGCTTTACACAGCGGATATTCTATCGACAGGTTGCATGAACTTACTAAAATAGACAAATGGTTCTTATACAAATTACAACACATAGTTGAAAAAGAACATGAACTTGAAAAGTTTAATTCATTAGATGAATTACCGGATGATGTACTAAGGCGTGCCAAGGAAATGGGATTCTCCGATTTCCAGATCACACGTTTGGTTACCAAATGCAGCAGTGATGAAATTGATGATGCCATAAAACTTACACGCCAGCACCGTAAAGGTCGTGGGATTGTTCCTGTTGTAAAACAAATAGATACCCTGGCTGCGGAATATCCTGCTCAAACCAATTATCTGTATTTGACTTACGGAGGAACTGCCAGTGATGTAAAATACCTGGGTGATCACCGGTCAGTAGTTGTACTCGGGTCAGGAGCTTACCGTATAGGTTCCTCGGTGGAATTCGACTGGTGCGGTGTAAATGCTTTGTTGACAATACGTAAAGAAGGTTTCCGCTCGGTAATGATCAACTACAACCCCGAAACCGTTTCGACAGATTACGATATGTGCGACCGGCTTTACTTTGACGAACTGAGCTTTGAACGCGTAATGGACATTATTGATATGGAAAACCCAATGGGAACAATTGTTTCTACCGGTGGACAAATACCAAACAATCTTGCGTTGAAACTGGCAGAATCAAAAGTCAACATACTAGGCACACAAGCCAACTATATCGATATGGCCGAAGACAGACATAAATTCTCGTCCATGCTCGATACGTTGAAGATCGATCAGCCACGTTGGAAAGAATTGACAACGTTCGAAGATGTAAACGAATTCGTAGAAGGCATTGGTTACCCGGTACTGGTTCGTCCATCTTACGTACTTTCGGGAGCAGCCATGAATGTATGTTACGATTCTTCTCAGCTTGAAAATTTCCTTAAACTGGCAACTGATGTATCTAAAAAACATCCGGTGGTTATATCTGAATTTATTGAGCGTTGTAAAGAAATAGAAATTGATGCTGTTGCAAACAAAGGAGACATTCTGGTCTATGCAATTTCGGAACATGTAGAATTTGCAGGTGTTCACTCCGGAGATGCCACCACCCAGTTTCCTCCACAAAAAATTTATGTGGAAACCATTCGCCGGATAAAGAAAATTGCCAGTGAAATAGCCAAATCACTCAATATCTCAGGTCCTTTCAACATTCAGTTTTTAGCCCGTGACAATTACATCAAGGTAATTGAATGTAACCTGCGTTCGTCAAGAAGCTTCCCGTTTGTGTCCAAAGTATTAAAGATAAACTTTATTGAACTGGCAACGAAAGTAATGCTTGGCCTTCCTGTTGAAAAACCTGAGAAATCGGCATTTGATCTGGATTATGTAGGAATCAAGGCATCACAATTCTCTTTTGCCCGCTTACAACAGGCAGATCCGGTACTGGGAGTTGACATGGCTTCAACCGGTGAAGTTGGTTGTATTGGCGATGATTTTTCTGAAGCAATCCTAAAGTCGTTGCTTTCTGTAGGTTTCAGGATTCCAAAGAAAAGTATCCTGATCTCATCGGGTGAGCCAAAGTCGAAAGTAGAACTATCAGATGCCTGCCTGTTACTGCAAAAGAAAGGGTACAAAATCTTTGCTACCCGTGGAACCCAACGTTTTTTAAAAGAGAATGGTGTAAATGCCACTGCTGTACTATGGCCTGACGAAGAAGGAGAATTCAATGTAAAGAATATGATATCCAACAAAGAGTTTGATTTGGTCATCAACATTCCGAAAAACACCTCAAAACGTGAGTTAGCAAATGATTATATCATTCGCAGGGGTGCAATCGATTTTAATATTCCTTTACTAACCAATGCACGATTGGCTTCTGCATTTATCACGGCTTTCTGCACCATGAGTTTTGAGGATATTAAGATTAAGAGTTGGGACGAATATTGATCTTAGACAAAAGAACAAAGACAAAAGAACAAGGACAATGAAAGGAACAGCAGGTTGCAGAAATGTAGCCTGCTGTTTTTTTTCAATTAAATTATATAAGAATTCCTAATTCTCAGGCAGTGTTTATTGGAACAGGGAAACTTCAGGTAATTTTGTAAGGTAAACTTACAAGTTTTACTAATAAGTAAACATACGCATATGAATACAACAGAATTATCAACCTCTGTACGAAGAGTTATCTCGAATCTGCATAAAGGATTACGCAAACAAATGTATTCGGCCGATACTTACTCTATGACCGAAATTGAGACAATAAGACATTTGCTTCGACACACATCGTTACTGCCTTCGGAACTTGCTGCTTTAACACGGATTAAAACACAATCAATGTCACAGATTCTGAATAAAATGGAGAAACAGGGTGTTATCACAAGAACTTCTTCTTCCGAGGACAAACGAAAAGTATATATTTCTCTGACTACGCTGGGAAAAGAAAAAGTGGAAGAAATTAAATACCAGGGTGATGAATGGTTGAAACATTTAATTGAAGAATCACTTACAATTGAAGAACAAGAACTACTTGCTCAGGCGTTACCTGTATTGAACAAACTCATAGATACTAAAAAATAAAAAAGTTCAAAAGGCAACAATTTATCACCATTCTATTTCATCAATGAATATAAAAATAAATACTTTCAGGGCTTTTAAAAGTCGTAACTACCAGTTATATTTCACCGGGCAATCAATTTCCTTAATTGGCACCTGGATGCAACGTACAGGAGTAAGCTGGGTGGTTTACACCATGACGCATTCGGCTTTCATGCTCGGGATTACCATATTTGCTACCCAGTTTCCTTCGTTTTTGCTTTCATTATACGGTGGAATAATTTCGGACCGGTACGACCGGTATAAAATAATGCTGATCACACAGACAGCCGCCATGATACAAGCTGTATTACTTGCTGTATTAATACTTACCAACCGGTATACGGTATGGGAGATCCTCAGTCTGAGCGTTATTCTGGGCATCATTAATGCCTTTGATATGCCTGCAAGGCAACCTATGGTGCACGAAATTATACGTGAGAAAGCCGATTTGCCGAATGCCCTGGCACTGAATTCATCCATGGTAAATCTAGCACGTGTGATCGGACCTGCTTTATCAGGTATAATATTACAAAAACTGGGTGCCGGCATTTGTTTCTCGCTCAATGCATTGAGTTTTGTAGCTGTAATCGGTTCATTGCTTTTAATGAAACTACCTCCTTTCATTCCTCATACCTCAAAAAAGAAAGCCTCTACCGAAATCATTGAAGGCTTCAGGTACATCAAAAACACACCTTCAATTGGTATGATATTGCTTATGCTCACCTGTATAAGCCTGTTTGTATTACCTTACAACACCCTTTTGCCAATTTTTGCTAAGGTTATCTTTCAGGGAGACGCAGTCACTTTCGGATATATCAACAGCTTTATTGGAATAGGAGCATTAGGTGGGGCATTTTTTTTAGCATCACTAAAACCGGGAACGGATCTTAAAATTATTCTACTAATGAATACCATTATCTTTGGAGTTTGCCTGATGTTTTTTTCGCAAATCACTAATTTTCCGCTTGCTATGGTATTTGCAACTGTTAGCGGATTTGGTATGATGTCACAAACAACCATAGGCAATACCATTATTCAAACACAATCGGCCCCAAACATGCGGGGCCGTGTGATGAGCTATTTTGCACTGGCTTTTTTTGGAATGCTTCCATTAGGCAGCTTACTCACCGGCAGCATTTCGCAGCTTATCGGAGCTCCAAACACCCTATTCTGCCAGGGATTACTTGCCATCATCATTGGAATCGTATTTTCAGGTTTTTTGAGAGAAGACAGGATAAACAAAAAGAATCGAAGGAGACTTGAAGAGGAAAATGTAATAATGAAGAATATTTAATCTATTAATTTCAATAAATGAACCCAAACAATCAAAACACTGCCCTATTGATAATGGATATGCAAACAGCTATAGTCCGAATGTTGCCATCAGATAATGTAACTCCGGCTAAAGTGGCAAAAGCCATAACTCATGCACGAGCAAATAAAATACCAGTGATATATGTAGTAGTAGGATTCAGGCCCGGAATGCCGGAAATAAGTATGAATAACAAAGGATTCACAGCAACAAAGGAAAGACTGTCCAACACAGGTATGGACGAATGGATGAAAATTGATCCTTCAGTTAATATCTTACCCGGTGATGTTGTGATAACCAAACGGCGCATTAGTGCATTCACCGGTAGTGACCTTGAAGTGGTTTTACGGGCGAAGAGAATTGAACATATTGTTCTTACAGGTATCTCAACAAGCGGTGTGGTTTTATCAACAATACGGGAAGCAGCTGATAAAGACTACCGCATTTCTGTGTTATCTGATGGTTGTGCAGATGCTGACCCTGAAGTACACAATGTATTGACAACTAAAGTATTTCCAAGACAGGCCGAAGTCATGACTGTTGATGAGTGGATTAAAATGTAAAAACGTATCAGAACAGCCGGTTGCAGAATTGTAACCGGCATTCCTTTTTGATCATATATATTTTTGTTATTTATTCTCAACATCTATCTGATAAAAGTAGAGAAACAATTATTATATTTGTAGAATTTTTAAAGTTACAACAATCCAAACAAGTAGCAACAATCAATTGTTATAATAATAAAAGTAATATATGCCAGAGATTTCAAGATTCTATGGACTTATTATACTTATGAACTTTAAAGATCACTCCCCTCCACATTTTCATGTGTGGTATGGTGATTTTAAGGCATTAGTTACTATACAAGATGGTGTAATAAAAGGCGAAATGCCACAAAGGGCTATAAAAATGATTTTCGATTGGTTAGAAATTCATAGAAGTGAGTTGCTTATCGATTGGGAATTGGCACAAAAAGGAGAGTTGTTAAATAAGATTGACCCACTAACATAAATGGATATGTTTTTAGAAGTAATAAACGCTCAATATATTAAAGATTTTAAGATCCTTCTTGAGTTTAATAATGGTATTGCCTTGACAGTTGATCTAGAAAATGAATTGAATGGATCTGTTTTTATACCTTTAAAAAACAAGGAGTATTTCCAAAAATTCTTTATACAATTCAATACCATTGAATGGGATAATGGAGCTGATTTTGCTCCTGAATACCTTTATCAGATAGGGAAAGAACAGAACATTAAGATTCAGAACTAATATTTTACAGTAAGACATTGACAGCCGGTTGCATATGTGTAATCGGCTGTTTTATTAAATATCAAAAGTCATAGGGATGTCAAACCCGGAAAGACCGGTATAAACGCAGATTTGATTATATTTGCAACCGGAATACTGAAAAACCTTTAATACAATCTGTAATGACCATTTTCTTTGTACTTCTGACCATTCTTATTTTAGTAGTATTGATTGCCTGGGCAAAAGTTAATACCCTCCTGGCATTTTTAATCAGTTCTATTGCAGGAGCAATCCTATTAGGCCTTCCTGTTGAAAAAATACCTGCAACAATAGAGAAGGGAGTTGGAAGTTTACTTGGTTCGCTGGCATTAATAGTGGTTTTGGGTGCAATGTTTGGCAAACTGGTTGCTGAAAGTGGCGCTGCACAAAAAATTGCACATGTTTTAATGAAAATATCCGGTACAAAATATATCCAGTGGGCATTAATGCTTACCGGGTTTATTGTGGGTATTCCACTCTTTTATAATGTAGGTTTCGTTCTGTTAGTGCCACTTATTTTTTCTATCTCCCATCAATACAAGTTGCCTGCTGTATACATTGGCATTCCGCTTTTAGCTGCACTATCGGTTACCCATGGCTATCTTCCCCCGCATCCATCACCGTCAGCTCTGGTACCAATGTTTGGTGCCGATATGGGTAAAACACTGATCCTTGGACTCATTGTGGCGATACCTTCCATGATTCTTGCCGGACCAATCTTTGCAAAAACACTACGCAGTATACCTTCACATCCGCTTGATACTTTTACAAAAGCAGTAATGCCCGAGAATAAACTTCCCGGTACTTTTAATAGTTTCTTTACACCATTGTTGCCTGTGATATTAATTGCAGGGTCACTGTTATTACCCGGTCTGTCATCCGGAAATGAGAAATTGACATCTATTTTCGTCTTTATCGGTAATCCAATAATCGTCATGCTTATTGCAGTAATTTATGCCACTTTTTCATTGGGTATTAAACAAAGCATCAGCATCAAATCTATCATGGAATTTTATAGTGATGCCATAAAGGACATTTCGATCATCATTATGATTGTTGCCGGAGCGGGAATTTTAAAACAGGTTTTTATTGATAGCGGTGTAAACAATGACATAGCTACTTCGTTGATTGGCCTTAAAATGAATCCATTATTGTTAGGTTGGCTTATCGCAATGATTATTCGGGTTGCAGTTGGTTCGGCTACAGTAGCAGGACTTACGGCTGCAGGAATTGTTGCACCACTTGTGGTGGCTACTGGTGCAAATCCAAACTTAATGGTATTGGCTATCGGTGCAGGGAGTTTAATGCTTTCGCATGTCAACGATTCCGGCTTTTGGATGTTTAAGGAGTATTTTAATCTTAGCTTAAAAGATACGCTACGATCATGGTCAGTAATGGAATCGATTGTTGGAATGACCGGCATTTCAATTATCCTTTTGTTGAATGCTGTACTGACCAGTTAACTCATCGCTTTTGACTGCGACTCACTGTCGCTTAAGCAATATCAACTATCCATTTTGTTAATCAAGTAGCTGTTTTAAAGATAAACATCAGATTCTTCGTATTAAAAAATATAAAATTCGTACCTTTGCACCCGATTTGAAAAAAAGTAGACCTGTACAATAAAAACAGCTTTACAATTACTACTAAATTTTATTGATAAGACCTATTTATGAAACGTATTAACGAATACAAGAAATTATTTAATGTTGAGTCAGACACTGATCTGAAACAATTAAAAACCACCTACAGGAACCTTGTAAAAGAATGGCATCCTGATAAATTTCAGGCCGGACATGAACAGGCCATTGAAGCAGAACTTAAAAGCCGTCAAATCATCGATGGGTACCATTTCTTAGTTAGCATTTCTCCCGAAACAAAAGCTGCCAACGAAGAAGAATACAATACAATAACTGCCGAATCGGGCATTGCCGATTTAAAACTAAAAGGTCAGTTACTGGAAGTTTCGTTTTTAGATGGTTCAACCTATGAGTATTTCGGTGTTTCACAAAACATCTTTACGCGGTTGATTAATGCCGACAAGCAATTGCGATTTGCCAAAAGAAACATTTTTAATTCTTATTTATACCGGAAATCAAAGAAAGCAACTGAAGTAGCTTAATTCATTTCTTAGTACTCCCCACTACCGGCTGAACATCGACAAATGAAGTTCAGCCGTTTTTTTTTGTTAAGTGGCATCCTTTTTATATTTATACCTGCGTTGAAAAGTAAAATAAGCATTTATTCCACTATCTGAATTAAATCCGGAATCCGTTCATCGGGAGTTTGTTACATCTTTGAACCAGCATATATCCTTTTTTTGCTTGTTCGTCCCCTTATTTCACCGATTCAACGGATTTAATGTCAGGATAAATGCAGAATGTCCTACTTTTGCACTGTTTTAATACAAAGGGATAAATTAACTAAAATGAGATTATCCTAACCAAGAAACCAAAACCATAAACAAGAGATTATGAATTTACGGAAAGTGATGTTGTCTTTCGTAGTGCTGGCAGTTGTTACCGGTGTTTTTGCTGAACCGCCATCTGAAAGAATAAGCTTAAGCGGCAACATTAAAGATGAAATGAATGGAGAGGCACTTATAGGTGTAACTGTTTCAATTAAAGAATTAAAAAGTGGCACTGTAACCAATAGTTACGGTTTTTATTCAATCAGTGTCCCAAAGGGGAATTATACAGTCGAAGTTTCATATGTTGGTTATCAACCTGTTTCAAGAAAGATAGACCTGAATCAACCGGTAAAACTTGATTTTGAAATAAAGTCGGCTGCAAACGAAATAAAAGAAGTCGTTGTTTCGTCGCACCGCAGAGATGCCAACATAACTATGAACAGGATGAGTGCACAGCAGGTTTCTATTACTACCATTCGCAAAATGCCGGCCCTAATGGGTGAAGTTGATTTACTTAAAGCTGTGCAGTTGCTTCCTGGCGTAGTTTCGGCAGGTGAAGGAACGTCCAGTTTTAGTGTTCGGGGTGGAGGGATTGACCAGAACCTGATTGTGCTGGACGAAGCTACTATTTACAATGCTTCGCATATGATGGGCTTTTTCTCCGTATTCAACAACGATGCCATTAAGAACATGACCTTGTATAAAGGAGATATACCGGCATCTTATGATGGTAGATTAGCTTCGTTACTCGATATACAAATGCGGGATGGAAACTCAAAGAAGTTCTCCGGAAGCGGTGGTATAGGATTGATATCAAGCCGGCTTACACTCGAAGGTCCCATTGGTTCAGATAAAACATCGTTTATCGTATCTGCCCGACGTACATACGCCGACTTATTCCTGAAACTTTCATCAGACAAAGAGATAAACAACAACCAGCTTTATTTCTATGATTTCAATGCCAAGATCAACCACCGTATCGATGAAAATAATCGTATCTTCCTCTCCGGTTATTTGGGGCAGGATATGTTCAAAAATGCAGACGCAGGATTTAATTTTGGAAATGCAACAGTTACCGGGCGTTGGAACCATCTTTTCTCTCCAAAACTGTTTAGCAATTTTTCGTTGAACTACAGCCGGTATAATTACGGGCTTGAGTCGAGCATGAGTAACGAGAGTAATTTCAACTGGAAATATAACATGCAGGATGTGAGTCTTAAAGCTGATTTTACATACTTTGTTACTCCTGAAAACAGCCTGAAGTTTGGATATAATGCAATTTTGCATAATCTCAACCCGGGCATAATTACTTCCACAGGCGGGGGCACAAGTTATGATGCGTATAAGCTGCCGGGGATTAATGCTTTTGAACATGCCCTCTATGTCTCGGACGAATATCAGGTTTCAAAACAATTATCGGTAAAAGCAGGACTGCGCCTTACTGCCTTTTCGAGCATAGGGACAGGTACAGTATACAATTATGACAATAATTATAATTCAATCGATTCAACCGTTTATAAAACCGGTGAAATAATTAAAACATTCTACCGGTTGGCACCCCGGCTTGGAGTAACCTATTTATTGAACGACAGGTCATCGATGAAAGCCAGCTACGCACGTACTAACCAGTTTCTGCAAATGGCTTCCAATTCCACTGCCGGCACGCCGCTTGACTTATGGTTTACAGCCGGTAAAAACATTCAGCCGCAAACCTGCGACCAGTATGCTGTGGGATACTTCCGTAACTTTTTAGACAATGAACTTGAAGGGTCGGTGGAACTGTTTTATAAAAATATGCAGAACACAGTGGACTTCCGCGATCATGCGCAATTGTTGCTTAACAGGAAGCTGGATGGTGAGTTGCGTTTTGGAGACTCAAAGGCTTACGGTGCCGAATTCCAGATACAAAAGAACCAGGGGAAACTCACCGGTTGGATTAGTTATACATATTCCAGGTCCGAACGAACGATTCAGGGAGTCAATAATAATGAAACCTATCTGGCTCCATATGACCGTCCGAATACGATTTATATAGTCGGCAGTTATGAACTGAATAAACATTTTTCTTTCGGTGCCAATTTTATATATGCTACCGGTCAGCCAGTGACATACCCTATTGCCCGGATGGAAGTTGGCAACGTCATTTTACCGGTCTATTCCAAACGGAATGAATACCGTATGCCTGATTATCACCGACTCGATGTTTCACTCACATGGAAACCACTTACTAAAAAGAAACACTCCTGGTCAGGCGAATGGAATTTCTCAGTTTATAATGTGTATGGTCATAAAAATGCATGGGCCATCAATTTTGTCGACGATCAGGAAACGGCTTTCAAAACCAAAGCCGAGATGACTTACCTGTTTACCTTTGTGCCTTCCATTACCTACAATTTTAAATTCTAACTAAAATGAAACTTACATACATAATAGCAGGATTACTGCTTGCAACTCTGTTCACAGGTTGTACAACCGATATTACGCTCGACCTTAAAGGTACTACTCCCGAATTGGTAGTGGAAGGTTCTGTTACTACCGATACCATGGCTCACATCATTAGCCTTAAAAGAACTTCAGACTATTTCTCGAACCTGCCTGCGGGGGCTGTTTCGGATGCTACAGTCACGCTGAGTGATGGGTTAAACAGCATTATCCTTGCTGAGGATGGGACAAAGAAAGGAGAGTACATGACTCCTGCAAACTATTATGGTGTTGCAGGACGTACTTATACACTTACTATTGACAACGTGGATGTGAACGCCGATGGAGTAAAGGAACAATACACAGCATCGTGTCCGATAAATCCTGTAATTCACATCGATAGCATTGAGGTTAAGAAAGAAATACTTTTTCAACAGAAAATGTGGGCCGTAAAAGCATGGTTTCAGGATCCTGCCGGTGAAAATAACTATTATCTGGTTCGGAATTACAGGAATAATGTTAGTGTCTCGGATAGCATTCAGGAATGGGGAGTTACAAATGATGAGTTTTTTAACGGAAAATATATTATTGGTGAAACCATGATATACTTCACATCCCAAAAGAAAGATGAGAGGTTAAAACAAGGTGATAATGTAACCCTTGAACTATGTGCCATCACTAAGGATTATATGGGATATATTCAGGAAGCTCAGGAAGAATTTATGGGAAGAAACCCGTTATTCGGTGGACAACCAGCCAACATCCGCACCAATATAAAACAGCTATTGCCTGTGAATAACAAAACTAAACCACACGGCTATTTTGCAGCCTATTCGGTTTCAAGGGCTAACACGGTCTATAAAGGGTTATAGCTTTTTGTATGGGATTGTCCGGTAATCAGTTTTCGCCATAAGGCATATTCCTGTTGGAAAAACAAATCCAAGATACTGATACATGGATGCATAAACGGTCGGAAACTTATTGTTCCGACCGTTTTTATGCATAATAATGCATCCTTATTTCTTAAACTGCGGTGTCAAAACCTTTTTTTGAAACATTTCAACAGTATTAATATTTACGACCTTATAATTATTTTGCCTTATGCTCTCCTGTTATCAGATTCACAGTAAAGGTTTTACCTTTAATAACCAGTGTTGCAGTATTTGCACCGTTAAACGTGACGTTTCCCGTATAACTGAAGTCTCCCTTGTTTGGTAATGTACCTGCAATAGTCAGGGTAGCTGTACCGCTCTGAATGGTAGATGTAGTTTTGTCGACCAAAATATTTGTCAGGTTTAAATTTGTTTCGGAATGTGACGTCTTAGCCTGGATTCCTTTGAATACGTCATCAGATATCCTTTTAAATGTACCGTTTACTGTCCAAATGCTGGAAGTCATGTTGGTAAATGAAAGTACTCCCGATCCGGTATGGGTTGAAGCGATAAGGGGTGCATCATAACTTCCCGTATAGGTGTAGTTTTCCGTAGCATTTGTAAGCTGAAGCTGGGAATTGAACGTTAATTCATACCCGTAATTTGCTGTTAACGAATAAGAGATAATAGCACCCGGTTTACTGCTTACCGAAAAAGTAGTATCCATCGAGATAATAAAATCCGAATTCATAGATTTTACCCGTTGAGGAGCAATGCTGCTTGATGAATTTCCTGTTGAAACAGATGTTTGAATAATGGATGTTGCACCCATTGAATTCGTTGCCAAAGACATAGAAACTATTTGAGCGGCATCATCCGTTGTTATTGCATTTGTTCCTACCTGGTCTTTACAAGATGATACCATAACCATGGTTCCGATAAGTAAAAATAAAACTGTTTTTTTCATTTGAAACTATTTTTTAATATGAATTTTATATTTTTTATTTCAGCGGAAAATATAGGGCCAATTTAATTGGCTGTTAGCCGATTTCAACGAAATACAGGAAATTCACCGGGATCAACTTTTCGGATAATTTTAATCCCAGTGCTTTATCACTCCCTTGCCACCTTATTTCCCCTTTTCTTCAGGTAACTTATCCATATCCTACTCATAATCCACCTATAACCCACCTTATATATGATATGGGATATAGGTGGAATATAGGTGGGATATCTATGGGATATCTAAGGGATATCTTAAAAAGGGTGACAGACAGGTGATATTGTTCTGAGCTTCGTATGCCTTATTCCGTGTTCCTGTTTTGTGCTCAGCATCCCATTATTTCGTGGTTTGAAGAATTTAAAGAAAGGGAGGGTGGAATTCAGGAATAATTGTATCTACCGATTAATAAACGGATATGTGACGGGGTTTAGTATATTTCCTTATGACAATTTGTAACTTAAAGCTTACCCGAAAACAGGATGTTCCTTTTGTGGTAAGAAAATATTAGCCACAAAAGTACTATGTTTTATAAAGGGGGTTCATTTAATCAAAAATATTTTACTCAACGTGAGTTCGATCTAAAGAATAGTCCGTTAGGACTTAAAGATCAATAGAAAGCATATTCTATACTATTTAATTTCCCGTAGGTAATCTACATATTTATCCCCTGACGGGGAAATCAATCTCTGAACAACATATTCTATTGATATATATTTCCCCTACGGGAAAATTGGTGGTTGTATTTCAATTAGTTATGTGAATCCTTACATCGAACTCACGTTAACTTAACATCATTGGATGATACTAAGTAAGTTTGTAAATTTTAAATACAGGAACAAGGACTTTTACATGACTTGTATTCTTTTTAATTCTGAATAGTACATACTAATTTTCAATACATTAAACAACATAAGACTTTAATTTCATTCATACAATAAGTAATATAAACAACTAAAACTATATGCTTAATTATCCTGTTTTAAAGTTTTAGTTTCAATTTGATAGTGTAAGGCTTATGAACAGGAGTTTTTGGACACCATCCTGTTGGAATAAGGCGTGAAAGAACTAAAATTCGTTTGTGAATGCTCATTATCGAACCTTATGGAGCATCGATTGTTAGTTAATAAAGAATTCAACATACATATAAATCTCCCTCTATGATAAGTAATTTAAAAACACCGGAAAAAATCACGTTTAAACAACCAGCTATGATTTTCGACCATTTTGACCCACGGGAAGACAAAATACTTAGAATCATTGACAATGAAGGTGAAGTTATAAACAAAGACTTAATGCCCGATCTGGATGATGAAACAATTATTAAAGCGTATAAATCCATGCTGTTTGCCCGGGTAGCCGATCAAATGGCGGTATCGTTTCAACGGCAGGGTCGGATGTATACCTACCCTCCCATTTTAGGACAGGAAGCAATACAAATAGCTGCAGGACAGTTGATCCGGGAAGATGACTGGCTGGCACCTGCATTTCGCGAAATGGCCATCATGCTGGCAAAAGGAGTTACCCCAAAAGAAATTTTCCTGTATTATATGGGAAATGAGCAGGGAAGTAAGTTTAGCAAGGCCAATCATGTCCTTCCCATATGTGTTCCGATAGGATCACAATTATTACACGCAACAGGCATTGGGTATTCCATCAACTATCAGAAAAAAGATGAAGTAGTCTTCACTTTTGTAGGTGATGGTGGAACTTCCGAAGGGGATTTCAGTGAAGCGCTGAATTTTGCCGGAGTGTGGAAGGTTCCTGTTATATTC
>Ga0302272_1000204_pt1 | contig 28647 bp, 27 predicted proteins | sample III_Bog_N1_2_FD_198772 | JGI IMG/M metagenome (GOLD analysis project Ga0302272, IMG submission 198772) | Peat permafrost microbial communities from Stordalen Mire near Abisko, Sweden - III_Bog_N1_2 | ecosystem: Environmental > Terrestrial > Soil > Wetlands > Peat | place: Sweden: Abisko...
TGGAAGAGGTGTTTAAGAGCTTGACTAACTAGAAGAATTAATATCGTTGGAACTTTTCCTAAGTTTATAACTTTGGAAAAGTCATATAAAAAAGCCAGATGGAAGAAACCAATTTTGACATACGAAACAACCGGACCGGTGAAAAAGAGTTTGAGAACGCATTGCGTCCGTTGACTTTTTCGGATTTTAGCGGACAAAATAAAATTGTCGAGAATCTGAAAATCTTTGTCCAGGCAGCCCGTATGCGTACCGAATCGCTCGACCATGTATTGCTTCACGGACCTCCGGGATTGGGTAAAACAACACTTTCGAGCATCATTGCCAACGAACTGAACGTAGGGTTTAAAATCACATCGGGTCCGGTACTGGATAAACCGGGTGATCTGGCCGGGCTGCTTACGAGCCTGGAACCGAACGATGTACTTTTTATTGATGAAATCCACCGATTGAGTCCCATCGTGGAAGAATACCTGTATTCGGCCATGGAAGATTACCGGATTGACATCATGATTGATAAAGGGCCTAGTGCACGGTCCATTCAACTGGAGTTAAACCCGTTTACACTCATTGGAGCCACTACCCGTAGCGGATTACTCACAGCACCTTTGAGGGCACGTTTTGGCATTAACTGCCATTTTGAATATTATGATATTGAAGTAATAACGGGCATTATTAAACGATCCGCCGGGCTTTTACATGTGGAAATTGAAAATCAGGCAGCCGTAGAAATTGGAGGCCGCAGCCGCGGAACCCCCCGTATAGCGAATGCACTGCTCCGACGCGTCAGGGATTTTGCACAGGTAAAAGGGAACGGGAGCATCGACATGGAAATAGCCTGTTATGCACTCGAAGCACTCAATATCGACAAGTATGGCCTTGACGAAATAGACAATAAAATTCTTACTACCATCATCGATAAATTCCAGGGAGGACCGGTTGGATTAACCACCATAGCCACTGCTTTGGGCGAAGACTCCGGTACACTGGAAGAAGTCTATGAGCCATTCCTGATTAAGGAAGGATTCCTGAAACGAACACCACGAGGCAGGGAAGTAACCGAATTGGCTTACAAACACCTCGGGAGAGTCAGACTGGGAGAAACGGGAACGTTGTTCTGAAACAGAGGTAAGGTGTAAGAGGTAAGAGGCAAGGAATAAATTAAGATAGCAAAATAGGAAATAATTTCATGTCGATACAGATTTAATGTTTATAAGAAACTAGAGAATATGGAGGGACTTGTAACTGTCAGGACTTTTACCCGATCAATTGAATTTGAAATGGTAAAATCGTATCTCGAATCGTTTGAAATAGAATGTTTCGGACAGGATGAAATTTTAAACCGTGATTATGCAAATGTAAACGGTGGTGTAAAACTTCAGGTACGTTCAGAACAAGCAGAACAAGCTATAAAACTACTGTTTGATGGTGGCTATCTGAAAGCGGAAGATTTTGAACCCAGCACTGAAATGAAATGGGTCGAAAAAATAATGAACTATTTCAAGCGGAAAGAGTAGCGGAATTTGTTGATTAAGGATATAAATTGTGCACACAGATTTGGACAATTTAAAACTACAAATTTTGAGTAACATGGAACTTCAGAAGAAGGACTTGCTGCAATCGATCGTATCGTTAATTGACGGTACCCGTGAACGGGTTGCTTTAACCATAAACAGTGAACTAACGCTTTTATACTGGAATATCGGAAAACAAATCAATGAAGATATTCTGAAAAACGGCAGGGCGGATTATGGAAAGAATATAATTGCGGAACTTAGTAAAGAGTTATTGCTACTTTACGGTTCAGGATTTAACAAAAAGAATTTACATTTATTTGTGAATTTCAATTTATTATTTCAGCACTCAGAGATTGTGTACTCACTGAGTACACAATTGAGTTGGACACATATTCGAAATATTATACCAATTAAGGAAACTAATAAGCGTGAATTTTACACCCAACTCTGTATACACGAGCGCTGGAGTGTCCGGACATTACAAGAGCGAATGGGCAGTATGCTTTATGAACGCACTGCTATCAGCAAAAAGCCTGAACTAACTATTGTAAATGAGTTGGAGTTATTGAAAAACGAAAAGAAGATGACTCCGGATTTAGCATTTAGAGATCCGTATTTTCTTGATTTTCTTGGCCTGCATGACTCTTACAGCGAAAAAGATATGGAATCGGCTATACTGGCAAACCTCCAACGCTTTATCACAGAAATGGGGACTGAGTTTGCTTTTCTGGCGCGACAGAAAAGAATAATCATTGATAATGAAGACTTTTATATAGATTTATTGTTCTTTCATCGTGGTTTAAAATGTTTGATAGCCATCGATTTAAAACTTGATAAATTTAAGGCAGCCTACAAAGGGAGCATGGAATTATACCTGCGTTGGCTCGAACATAATGAACAACGGGAAGGAGAAAACAAACCTATCGGACTCATACTCTGTAGTGAAAAATCACCTGAACAAATAAATTATCTCATGCTTGATAATGATGAACACATTAAAGTGGCTGAATACATGACGATTTTACCCAATAAAAAAGTGTTGGAACAGAAACTCCAAAAAGCAATTGAACTGGCTAGAAATTCAATACTGAAATAATTGACCTGTTCCCTAAACAAACCAATAGAACCCGGATTAACCGACTTAACTTACAGAGAAAAAGAATGGCACAACAAATGAGAAAACTGGCAAAGGAAACAGCCATGTATGGAGTTAGCAGCATTTTAGGAAAGTTTCTGAACTGGATGATGGTACCTCTGTATACCTATGTACTGGCAAGTCCTGCAGATTATGGAATTGTAACGAACCTGTATGCCTGGACTGCTTTGTTGCTGGTCATGCTTACCTACGGCATGGAAACGGGCTTTTTGCGGTTTGCCAATAAGAATAAAGAAGAAGCCGGAAAAGTATACAGCACCACTCTGATAGCTGTCGGAGTTACATCCACACTATTTGCTTTAACCTGCATTATATTCTCCCATCCGATAGCCAATCAAATGGGATACTCCAACCATCCAGAATTCATTGCTATGCTGGGGACAGTGGTAGCATTTGATGCTTTTGGTTGTATTCCATATGTTTACCTTCGTTTTAAAAACCGACCGGTGAAGTTTGTTGCACTAAATTTATTTGCCATATTTGTCAATATATTCTTTAATATATTTTTTCTTGTCATTTGTCCCTGGCTGATGATAAAAGCACCGAATCTGATCAGCTGGTTCTATAATCCAAACTACGGGGTCGGATATGTGTTTATTTCTAATATATTCTCAACGGCTTCAGTTACAATTGCCTTGCTGTTTGATGTATTTGTGGTGAAATTTGAGTTTGATAAAGAATTACTTAAAAAGATGCTTCGGTATTCATTGCCATTAGTCGTATTGGGTATTGCCGGCACAATGAACCAGACACTCGATAAAATACTTTTTAAAATACTAATGCCGGGAGTAAAAGGTGCCGCTGAGTTAGGGATATATGGTGCCACGTCCAAAATAGCCTTGGTAATGCTGATGTTTACACAGGCATTCCGTTATTCGTACGAGCCCTTTATTTTCGCCCAAAAAAAAGACAAGAACAGCATGGAGGCTTATGCCGATGCCATGAAATTCTACATTCTGTTTGCATTATTTATTTTTTTAGGAATGGTACTTTACATGGACATTTTCAAATATGTCATCCAACACAACTACTGGGTTGGTCTGAAAGTTGTACCGGTAGTTCTGTTCTCGTTTATCTTCCAGGGGATATTCTTCAACCTTTCACTCTGGTACAAATTAACCGATAAAACGATGTATGGCGCCTGGTTCTCTATATTAGGAACCGCAATTATCGTGGTATTAAATATACTGTTAGTGCCCAGATATAGCTATATGGGGTGCGCTTGGGCCGCTTTTAGTTGCTACTTTGTCATCATGATGGTATCTTATTATTTTGGACAGAAATATATGCCTATAAAATATGATTTGAAAACCATTGGGCTTTATACTGCGGTGACACTGTTGTTTTATGTGATCAGCCTGTTTATTAAAACACCCTATACGGTTGTAAATGTTATGCTCAAATCTGTTTTAATGCTTGCATTCCTTACATTATTGATAAAACGTGATTTTCCATTACGATCTATACCCATCATTAATCGTTTTTTTAAATAAGACTGACAATGAGTAATTTGCATATTCTTACTCCGGTAAAAGATTCGTTGGAAACAACACTTCGAACCATAAAATGTATTATGGATTCAGAAGTTACTGTGAATTTCAGTTATACCGTGTACAATGATTTCAGTTCGGATGCAACCACAGAAACACTTATAAAATCTTCTGAAAAATTAGGATTTACCCTGGTCAATTTAAAAGAAATGACTTTGCATCCTTCACCAAATTATTTAAAGATCTTGCAAATTGCACAACAACGGGCTAATTTCGAAAATGCCCATTTGTTGATCATAGAATCGGATGTTATCGTTGAAAAAAACACCATCCAACAAATGTATGAGTATGCATCGGAAATTGAAAATCCGGGTATTATCGCTGCGATAACAACTGATATAAACCACAAGGTGAACTTTCCATATGCATTTGCAAAAAGAATTCATCCGGGAGTCATAAATACAAAAAAAAGACTTCGCTTTTGTTGTTCATTGTTAACAAGTTCGTTTCTGACTTCATATAACTTTGATACTTTAAATCCCGAAAGAGCCTGGCATGATCAGTTTATTTCCCAGAAATCTTTGGAACTGGGTTTTAAAAACTATCTGTTGACCTCTCTGCCTGTTATTCATATTCAACACAGCATTTATCCCTGGAGACACCTTAAAAATTCACAGCCGGTCAAATATTACTGGAAGAAACTTACCGGGATATTTTCAGACAACTAATTTATAAAAAAACAAAAATCACTCAATCGAAAAATATGACTTTTATCCAATTAAGTAACCGTATTTTCAACGAATCTGTACAGGCATACCATGAAACTGACAACGTTGATGCTCCCATTCAGAATCCGTATGAATTCAAGACCATTGAGTACTACCTGTATTTAAAAAACTGGATAGATACCGTACAATGGCACTTGGAAGATATCATCCGAAATCCGGATATCGATCCCGTTGAAGCACTCGCATTAAAACGTCGGATTGATAAGTCGAATCAGGAACGAACCGATCTGGTGGAATTGATTGACAGCTATTTCTATGACCAGAATAAAAATGTAGAAGTAAAATCTACCGCAATCCTGAACACTGAGAGTCCGGCGTGGGCTATTGATCGGTTATCAATTTTGCACCTGAAAATATATCACATGCAACAAGAGGTGAAGAGAAAGGATTCTTCCCCGGAACATATCACCCAATGCCGGTCAAAGGTAAATATTCTGTTGGAACAAAAAGAAGATTTATCCGCTTCCATCCAGCAATTGATTGAAGATATCGCAAAAGGGGAAAAAAGGATGAAAGTGTACAAGCAAATGAAGATGTATAATGATCCTTCACTAAATCCTGTATTGTACGCAAAAAGCAAGTAATGTCAAAAATTCTTATCTTACGATTTTCGGCCCTGGGGGATGTGGCAATGACTATACCCGTGATATTTTCACTGGCACATGAATATCCCATGCATGAAATAACCGTATTGAGCCGAAGTTCTTTTCAACCGTTGTTTCAGGAATTGCCATCAAATGTCTGCTTTTTGGGCATTGATTTAAAAGGGAAATACAATGGCATTCCAGGATTGAATGCATTGTACAAAGAATTGCATGCAGAGAAGTATGATTACGTAGCCGATTTCCATTCCGTATTACGTTCTCAATATCTTCGTGTACGATTTATGCTGGACGGTGTTTCGACGGCATCCATTGATAAGGGCCGCAGAGAAAAGAAAAAGCTTACACAGAAGAATAACAAAGCATTTTTCCAGTTAAAATCGAGTTTCATCCGGTATTACGAAGTACTGGAGAAATTGGGTTTCAGCTTTGATCTGAGTTTTAACTCTGTTTTTGACCAAGAGAGAAACAATATCCCTGAAATAGTTTGTCATACCGGTGAGAAAAAAGACATAAAATGGCTAGGGATAGCTCCTTTTGCGAAGCATAAAGGCAAAATTTATCCGCTTGAATTGCAGGAAAAGGTCATAGCACATTTTTCTAACGATCCTCGTATGAAGGTCTTTATTTTTGGAGGTGGAGAAGCTGAAAAGGGAATTGTTGATGCATTCATTTTAAAATATCCGTCCATTACTTCCATAGTCGGAAAATTGAACATGAATCAGGAATTACTTTTAATGAGCCAACTGGACCTAATGTACTCGATGGATTCTGCCAATATGCATTTAGCCTCCCTGGTGAATACTCCGGTGGTTTCACTTTGGGGTGCCACCCATCCTTATGCCGGATTTATGGGTTGGAATCAATCTCCTGAAAATACAATTCAGATTGATCTGTTCTGCAGGCCCTGTTCAATTTATGGACAAATACCCTGCTACCGGAAAGACTATGCCTGTTTGTATCAAATCACACCCGAGAATATCATCAACCATATTGAAAAAGCCCTTTTTGATTTATGAAAATCGTTATCAACCCAGAATACAACATGTTGGAATCGTTTGTTTCCAGTATCCCCGATCGCTTTGATCAGGAAGGCGAACTTGTTTATACCGCACGAAACCAACTCAAACATTTTTCAGTGAAAGGATTCGATGTAATTGTAAAACGCTACAAAGAGCCCCATTTCATCAACCGGATTGCATATACATACATTCGTCCCTCTAAAGCAAAAAGAGCTTACGAATACGCCTTTAAATTGCTTCAGCAGGGCATTGATTCGCCGGCACCGATTGCTTATATTGAACAATACAAATCGGGTCTGCTTACTTATGCGTATTTTATATCGATCTACGAAAAAAATTATTCCGTCATACGTGATTTTATGTCAGGAATTCAAACAGATGAATTGTTACTGAAAGCACTTTCGCGTTATATAGCCGACCTGCATAGCAAAGGTGTCTTGCATTTGGACATGTCACCCGGGAATATACTTTATTTCAAGGAAGCAGAAAAGTATCGTTTCACCCTGATCGACATCAATCGTATGCAGTTTTTACCTTCGGTTTCAACAATAAAACGATACAAAAGTTTTAAAAGACTGGCTGAAAACGAAAGAGTGTTAACTGTCATTGCCAGACACTATGCTGAAGCTTCCAATTTGGATGAAACCGAAGCGGTCAGGGAAATAAACAGGTATAGTAATCAATTTTTCTCCTCCGGGAAAAGAGCTAAATCCAGAAACAACACTAAATCATGAGAATAGGGTATGATGCCAAACGGTTATTTTATAATCATCGTGGTCTGGGTAATTACAGCAGGGATCTTATCAGGATATTAAACCAGTTTTATCCGGAAAACCAATATGACCTTTACACCCCAAAGATCAAGATTGATTTTCCCATAAATCCAAAGAACACACAAATTATCCAACCTTCCGGGATTTATAAATTACTTCCTTCATCCATATGGAGAAGTGCCGGAATAATGTCAGACATAAAACGCCGGGGAGACGATATTTTTCATGGATTAAGCCAGGAATTACCCATTAGGATCGAAAAATTACCAATCAGGAAAGTAATCACATTTCATGATGCCATTTTTATACGTTATCCTGAATTATACCCATCGACCTATCGGAAGATCTTTACGGCGAAGAACATGAAAAGTTGCCGGATTGCCGATCGCATTATTGCCATAAGTGAACAATCAAAACAGGATGCGATTGAATTTTTTAATGCAGATGCAGCAAAAGTTAAAGTTGTTTATCAGGGATGTAATAATCTATTCAGGCAAAATATTACTGCTTCGGATAAAGAAAAGATCAGGTCTAAATACAATTTGCCGGTCGATTACCTGTTATTTGTGGGCGCAATTGAACCCCGAAAAAATATCGGGGCAATACTGAAAGCCATATATCAGGAGAAAATCGATATACCGTTGGTCATTGTGGGCCGCCAAACGGATTACACAAGAGAACTGGTGAAATTATCTCATGAATTGAACCTATCGGCTCAGATTATTTTTTTGCATAATGTAGAAACTATCGATCTGCCTGCAATTTATCAAATGGCACTCTTATTTATTTATCCTTCTATATTTGAGGGATTTGGGATTCCTATCCTGGAAGCACTTTGTAGTATGACACCGGTAATAACTTCCGCAGGAGGTTGTTTTGAAGAAGCGGGGGGCTCATTCAGCCGGTATATAGACCCACTGAATGCACAGGAAATTGGCGCAATGCTTCTGAAAGTATTAACCGATACAAGTCTTCAGGAGACCATGAAGAATGAAGGATTCGTGCATGCCGGTAAATTTACCGATGATAAAATTGCCCGGCATATGATGTCCGTCTATCAAAAACTGCTTTAAGTCAGTCTTTGGTTGACGCAAAAGCTCCGGCTTGCTTCAGGTAATTACCGGTCGTATCAAACCCGACTCCCTGAGCATGATAATGTACCAACATTTTCTCGAACCGAATGATCATTCTATCACCTGAGTTTCGGCGTATGATAGAAGATATGTTTCGTTCAGGAAATTCATTCAGATTTGTAAATTCCCAGGGATGAAAATATAGGACAGCATATCCTCTGGTTTTCAGCACCCGGTTCAGGCACAAGTAATAAAACTTCAAAGGAAAATTGTGAAAACTGAGCCAAAACAACGGTATACGAAATAGCGGAGTAACCGCAGAAGGTATTTCCACAAGCCCGTTTGAAACAAAATGCCATAAATATGACATTTTTAAATTATTATATCGTCCGGGGATAAAAGTCGGATTGGAAGAACTATCATACAAATATCCGGCATCTTTCATTTGATCGAAATCAACCGCTTGCATTCTTGCCATCCGAAAACCAACCACGTTACCTCCTGATAATAAGTCAAGTTCATTCTTCGACTTTTTATAGTCACCCGGCAAAAATTCATGATGGTAACAGCCATGCGAAGCCACTTCATGTCCTTCTTTTACAATCCGTTTCAATACTTCAGGACGGTTTTTTACAAAGTTTACCGTACAAAAAAAAGTAGCTTTTATGTTGTTCTTTGCAAGCAGGTCCAACAATCTGTTTGCACCTGTTTCTGAGGTATTTAATTGTTCATCAAAAGAAATTTCACCATTATTTTCTAGTGGTAAATCAAATTCTTCGATATCAAATCCGAGTAATATTGTTTGTTTCATCTAAATTTAGAGCCATTGAGAATTTTCTGACAGGATGTTTTTCCGGTATACTATTGAGTGCAAAATCTTTGGTATAAAGTTCGAAGCAAAGTTTAAACCATATGATTACACAGGGTAATGCTTTCAGGGAGTATGGCCGTATAAATTCCGCACGCACATAATAAGGAATTAAATCAGTAGGCGAAAGACTTGTAAGGATAAAGGCAAAAACAAGCAAAGCCAGGTCTACTTTACTTCTTTTCCACGGTGCGGCTGTATACCAGACAGCAACTCCCAGCAAGGCGGTGATATACCCGCTTGATTCGCTTCCCGAACTGAACAATACGACAAACAACAATACGGAAGCAAGTATAAAATATCGAAAAGCAAGATTCTTGTATTGTTTAAAGCGCAGAAAAGGGAGAGAAAACATTACTAATCCACCTGCAATCAGATACAAATCAGAATATGCTGTTGACTGTGAAATCTTTCTGACGATACCTAACAATGAGATATTCGTGTACTCTGATAATAAATTCTGACTGTTTTTTGCAACAAGATCATGAACCCATGCTAAATATTGGGATAAAACATACTCAGGTGAAGAAATAAGCATTGGAAGTAAAAAGAAAAGGATAGCCCAACCGATAGTAGTGAGGGTAAATTTAAATTTGTGTCTGGAAAAAAAGAAAAAAGCCAATCCTCCTAAACTATATATCTTAACAAAAGCGCCCAACATAATAAAGAAGGTAGCCCATCCATCGTTCTCTTTTTCAACAAAAGCAAACGATAAAATTATGCAGGCTGCAATTGCGATATTGAATTGCTGCATAAACAATGCTGTGAGCAATTCGTTTGCACAAAACCAATAAATAAATATATGATTCGCTTTTGGCAACTTCTTTACAGCATAATAAATAAAAGCGGCATTTGCTATTAACCACAACCACAGTCCGAACCATTTAGGCATGACCGCAAAGGGTGCTATTAGTAAACTAAAGAAAACACCATAATGGTTTAAATCATAATACTCTTTTGGATAATTTAAATACAATGGCAATTTATCGATAGTATGCCAAAATACATTTCGAAAAATCTGAAAGTTATTTGCAGGATCACCAAGAAGATATTTAATCCATGGTATGAGAGGAAGAATGATCACCCAAAGATAAAACAAGTTTTTGGGATTTCTAAAAAACTGACTTTTAAAAAAAGACTTTATATATTGATTTGCTTTATTCATTCGTGTTTTTTTTCCATGATTCAGAATAATTAGGTATCATATTTCCGGCTTCTTTAGTTAGGTTCTCAATCTTTGTCCCATTATATAAACGCGCAAAGTAAGGAGGCCGGTTTTTAGTTTCAATGAATATACGACCAAGATACTCACCCATAATTCCCATCGATAGCAATTGAGATCCACCAAGAAAAAGGATAACAACCATCATGGTCGGATACCCTCTGACAGGATCACCGAACATTAAAGCATCGATAAAAATATAGGCCATATAAATAAAAGCTCCTAATGAGACCATGACACCGATGAGTGATGACAAACGAAGGGGTGAAATAGTAAAAGAAGTAATCCCTTCAATTGCTAATTCCAGTAATTTAAAATAATTCCATTTTGAAACTCCGGCAACACGTTCCTGTTGTTCAAAAAGAATCTCTTTCTTATTAAATCCAATCCAACTGTACATTCCTTTGGTGTATCGTTGTGATTCGCGCATAGTACGCAATGCAGAAATACAGGATTTATCCAACAACCTGAAATCACCGGTGTTTTGTTGAATTTTCACCTTGGTGGTCTTTTGTAAAAACCAATAAAAAACAGAAGCAGTATGTTTTTTAAAATATGATTCTCCATTTCGAACACTTCGACGGGCATATACATCATCATACCCCTCACTCCAGTATTTCAGCATTTCTGGAATTAATTCAGGTGGGTGCTGCAAATCAGCATCCATTATAATCATGCAATCACCGGTTAAATAATCGAACCCGGCCAGCATGGCTATTTCTTTACCATAATTACGCGATAAGTCAAGATAATTGAAACGAGGATCCTTTTCATGAATCTGACTCATTAGAATTAATGTGCTGTCGGTACTTCCATCATTTACGAATAATACTTCCCATACAAATTTATCATTTGCATTCATCAATATTATCAATCTCTCAAAAAGATATTGCAACGAAGCTTCTTCATTATAAGCCGGAATCAGAATTGATACTTTTTGCATTTTTATTATTATGGGTTAAAGCAGTATGTACTAAAACAAAATTAACAGGAATAACAATTAGGAATACAGGAATGGGTGCCAGGGTCGTTGGTAATCCCAGATACAAAAATAAATTTAACAAACATATGTGAAGTACATAGTTTATGCCATGGCTTAAAGCAAAACCAATTCCTTTTTTAATATCCGGACGAATATTGAAAGTAAAATAACTGGAAAGGAAAAAATTAAAGACAAAACTAACAGCATAACCAATACTATAAGCAAATGTAGGGTTCATCCATCGTAAGAATATCCAATAAATACCATAATGAATTGCTGTAGCAAAAACACCTACAATTCCAAAACGTAGTAGTTGATAGATTTTCTTTTTTGTAAAAAACTTCATTAATATTTTGTTTGAAATAAATGTCTTTAATTGTACAAAGATATGTATATTCTCTGAATTTTAATAATTAGCAGGATTAATAACACCATTTTTTTTATATAATACAGACAAGTTAAATTAGCTTACTCCCAAATCTTTGTTTAACCATATTTAAAATAAGGAATTACAAAAAAACCTTTTTATTTTTGATAGTGCATAAAAGAACGTACTTTTGCAAATAAAGGTCGTCAGACCGTTTTGATGAATACGAACTGTATTTTAAAATTCTCGCTTCACGTTGCTAATTATGAAAGAATACGATTTGTTAATGAAACGTCTAACCGGTTTTTTAGTTCATTCTTTTAATTGCCGGTGACTACAAATTTGATTTTAAAAATAATTTTCCTTTTGCCGGATTCAATAGATAAAATACATGTAATTAATCTCATCAGTCGAAAAAAGCGGCTTAGAAATAAAATAACCAGCTCCGATTTTAAAGGGTGTACACTGAAGAAAAAATCAATTATTTTAAAAAACAACTTTATAAAATCATAAAAGTATGCTTTCAATAATAGTCTGCTCAAGAAACAAAGTGTTATCAAAAGAATTCACTGATAATATAAAAAACACAATTGGAATTGAGTATGAAATAGTGAATATTGACAATTCCGGAAATAAATATTCGATATTTTCGGCCTATAATTTAGGGATAAGAAAAAGTAAATATCAATATCTTTGTTTTGTACATGAAGATGTCCTTTTTTATACTTCGAATTGGGGGAACTTAGTAATCAATCATTTACAAGATCCGAAAACAGGAATTATCGGAGTTGCAGGTGGTGATCTGGTAACACGTGTACCGGCATCATGGGCTACCATGATATCATCGGGTCACAATCTTATACAGTCTGATAGAGGAGGGAAAAAACCTACCGAAAAAATTCTGAAACCTAAAAATTACAATTTATCAAAAAGGTCTTCAATTACGCTCGACGGCCTCTTTCTGTGTATGAGACAAGATCTTACAAACAAGATACATTTTGATGAGAATTTAAAAGGATTTCATGGCTATGATTATGACATTACCCTTCAGTCGGCCATGGCGGGTTATACGAATTATGTTATCTACGATATTTTATTAGAGCATTCCTCCGGAGGGATAACCGACATCCTGTATTTTAGAAATTTAATTTTAATTTTCAAGAAATGGGAAAATAATCTCCCTATTGTTGGACAGAATATTACGGTGGAAGAACGGTTGACAATTCCGGAAATTGAAAAACGGAAACTTTATCAGTTGACAAAGAAAATGGTACGAAAAGGTTTCAAAGTAGATGAAATAAAATCAGAAGTGACTTATTATGCCAATAAAATTTCATTCCCCAGAGCTGCCATGTTTTTAAGAGTCCGTATTTTCTTAATTCGATTATTCAATTGTCCTAAATACTTATTTAAATAAGCAATTTCATTTCACAGGACAAAAATAAGGTAACAAAATTGCAACTGATTATTTCTGTTAACTAATCAAATCCTTGTATATTTTCAAATATTTAGTCATATGCTTCTCATATGAAAATGATTTTGCATATAAAATATTTTTAGCTGCATTGACCGGAGATGAGTAAAATTCAGATAAGTTTTTATCAATAACCTTTTTCATAGCTGTTGCCTCTAAATCATCCCATACATAGGTAAGACCGCCTCCTATCTCTTTTAAACTGGTTTCTTCTGTTGTAAATACAGGTTTACCAAATGACATTGCTTCAATAACAGGTAATCCAAATCCCTCAAAAAGAGATGGGAATAAAAATGCTTCACAGTGTTTATAGATCCAAACCCTTTCTTCATTCGTTATTTGCCCTACCAGGTGAACATTTGTAATGTTTTCGTTATGAATTGTAGATTGTATTTCGGCAGCATAAGCTGATCCTAATTTACCGGCAATATACAATTTTTTTTCAGGGAACATTTTCATCAAAGGCAATAATACATGAAAGTTTTTTTTCTTTTTAATTTGACCGATACTGAAAAAAAACGACTCTTCTTTTGTAATAAAACCAGGCTTTCTTGCACAATTAAAATCAAATTGAGCAACACCATTATAAATAACTTCAACCTTTTTACCATTCAACTTTGCAAATCGTTCAGCTTCTGATTTAGTAAAATTCGAAATACAAATTATTCTATCTGCCCGATCTATTTCCTTTTGAATTTTCCGTAAATACCATTTTGATTTACGCTCGCTTTTTTCGTAAAGAAAATTAAAATCATGAATGGTCAGAATGAGTTTAGAGTCATTATTAAATGGCCTGAATTTACTTAATTGATGGATAGAGTGCCAAACATCGCATTTTGGGATTAGAAATGGCATCAACTTACGCCACCAATTCGAAGAGATATACTGAACCTCTGAACCAAATTCACCAATCATTTTTTTTGGGAGTAAGAGATATATTTGAGATTTTTCTGTAGCAACATAGTTTTGTTTAAAATACACCCCATAGTTTAGAGCTACCTGCCCGAGTCCACAATTGATGTGTTTTAATATAGAAAGATCAACAATGATTTTTTTCATACTTTATTAATTCGTAAATTCCCTGTATAATAATACTGAAATATTATTTGTATCTCCAAAATTATAAAATAGGAATAAACAATATTAATTGTCAGCACTTTAATTAATTCAAATTAGTTTAATTTAATAACATCGTTTTCTTTCAAAACAAACCTGGATTTTAAACTAAAGCCCAATGTCTACGATTTTATAGTACCTGGAGTGTATTGGTTATTATGAATTCCGGGTCCAGCGAGTGTTATTTAGCCAATCAGAACGAGTTCAATTTAGTTTCTTTAGATTGTTTTTATGTCTTTTTTACAGAGTTGGGAGATTGGAAAATACCTGATAGAACTATTGATTTAATCAATGTGCTTATTTTGAAATGGAGTCATTACTTTTTCCCTGATTTAGTAAAATCGATATTATCCTAAAATAGACAACCTCCATAGCTCTGCTTTGATTCCGTGAAATTCAAAGAACTTATTTTTCTTTCTCTACCAAACCGAAAAGTATGTTCTTACATCTTTCTTATCATCAAAACCAACTCCTTTGAATACTTATAGCTAGCCGAAACTCTTCTGAACAGCTTTACATGAAACAAATTAATTAGATTTTAAATATATTTTTTCCATGTAAAGTCTCAAAATAATCGACTGATTATAGAATTAATAATTTCTTCCTGTTTTATACAAAGTTATTACATTCAGACTATAAACTCCTATAACCTGAGAAATAAAATGTATCTTTGCAAGTATTATTTGTCAGATACAGAATTAAACATTTTTTATACTAGCAGATTCTGAATTGAAAACCCTTTAATTCATTTAAAACAAGCAATCAAAACATGTTCGTGTCGGGATTTTTATCTTTCGTTTTTTTGTTAGATAACTCCTGTAAAATTCACGGAATGTAGCCTTGCAACTTACGACTTCCATACTCCAAAACACATAAATTTGTATCGGTAAATATTAAATATCCGGCAAAAAAACTTAAAACTCTTCAAAAAACTGAATCTAACAACCAAACTTATAATTAATGAAAGCTTCACTCGTTATAGCTATTTATAATAACATTCGTTTCTTGAAGGCTGTATTGGATTCACTTCATTATCAAACTGTAAAAGATTTTGAAATTATTATTGCCGAAGACGGAGAAAGTGCAGGTGTCAAGGAATTTATCAACCAATATCCTTTTGAACAATCTTACCAACATTTAACCCAAAAAGACGAAGGATGGAGAAAAAATAAGGCAATGAATATGGCCATTAAATCAGCTAAGAATGAATGGTTGATTTTCATTGATGGAGACTGTGTGTTGCACGAACGGTTTATTGAAATGCACTTACGATATGCCCATGAAAATTTAATTTTAGCCGGGAAACGTGTAAAGCTTGATAAAAATACTTCAGAGTTTTTAATGACTGATATTGAACTTATAAAATCATTAAACAATCAATTAATCAGGAAATTAGTTGTTGGTAAAGGAGAAATCAGGAATGTAGAAGAAGGAATTTTCATTTCACCGGATGGGTTACTTGGATTTATTCCCAGGCTTCGAAGTCTGAATAACCTGAAGGGTTGCAATATGTCGTTTTCAAAAAAAGCCATTTCCTCGATCAACGGATTTGACGAAGACTATATTTTACCTGCTATTGGTGAAGATTATGATTTAACCTGGCGATTTATGGTAGCAGGTTATACCTATAAATCAGTTCGCAATCTGGCTGTTCAATATCATTTATATCACCCTGAAAACTGGGTCGACACCATCGAAAACATGAAAATTTGCTTAAGAAATCAACATGAAAATAGATTCATTTGTAAAAATGGACTTGAAAAAAAATAATTGGTACTGTTTATGCTTTCAATCGTTGTCTGTTCAAAAAATAAAACACTTTCAAAAGATCTTGTTGATAATATAATTAATACGGTAGGTGTTGATTATGAAATTATTACTGTTGATAATTCAGAAAATAAATATTCTATTTTCACGGCCTATAATTTTGGATTCTCAAAAAGTAAATATAAGTATATTTGCTTTGTACATGAAGACGTATTTTTCCATTCTCTGAATTGGGGTAAAAAAGTGATCGCCCATTTACAAGATCCTGATACCGGGATTGTTGGTCTGGCAGGCGGTGATTTAGTATCCCGTGTACCGGCAGTATGGGCAGGCTTTTTTTCAACAAGTATGAATATAATCCAGTCAGATCGTACCGGAAAAAAACCATCAAAAGCTTTCATTCAACCGGAGGATTTTAATCACTCCCAACGTCCGGTCATTCTATTGGATGGTGTATTTCTGTGCATGAGACGTGATTTGATGGAAATCATTCATTTTGATGAAAAAATGAAAGGTTTCCATGGATACGATTTAGATATATCGATTCAATCAACTGTAAAGGGATTTGTCAATTATGTGATTTATGATATTGAACTGGAACATTTTTCGAGAGGTAAAACCTGTGCAGTATACTACAGAAATTTAATTACTGTATTTAAAAAATGGGAAGGTTCTTTACCTCTATTTTTAAAAGATATAACTCAAAAACAGTTCACTGAAATCTCAAAAATTGAAGTAAACAATCTTTCCAGGCTAACAAAAAAAATGGTAAGAAAAGGGTTTAAATCTAGTGAAATAACAACAGAGACCCTTTATTTTAGAAATATTATTGCTTCAGAAAAAGAAATTAACTTCTTAAAACTACAGATTTTCTTTATCCGATTATTTAATAGTCCAAAATTCTTGTTTAAATAGCAACAAAGAATCACATGGCCCTGAAGATAACAGGTATAACCAAAGACTGTTGAAAACAATACAGATAATAAAACTCAGAATAAATTGCAGAACATTTAATTATTTTCTGCCAAAATCGGCAGGAATTTCACCCCAAACCGAGGTTTCCCACTTTATAATAGTGGTGGTGAATTGGTTCTTTTGAAGCCATGATTCGGCACGGGCAATTAAATCAAACAAGACTTCATTCGAGGCATTCTTTTCAAGTTTCGTCTTTGCTTTCTTTGATCTCACCCAGGCTAACGCGGTCATGCTATCGGTATAAATAGGCAGAGGACTGTTTTTTTGTTTCAAGAATGCCAATCCATGAACTAGCGCCAGAAACTCTCCGATATTATTTGTTCCATTTTTAAATGGACCCTGACGAAAGATTTCTTCACCTGTTTTGCTGTAAACTCCACGATATTCCATCACACCGGGATTGCCACTGCAGGCTGCATCCACCGACATACTTTCTAAATTGGGAACTCCGAATTTCGCTGTTTCGGCACTTGTAGGTTTTTTTTCTTTTGCTTTCTTGCCTATATAATTCCAACAAGGTGATACCATTGCTTCACGGGCTTCTTCTTCAGTTGCAAAGCCTTTATAGAGTGCGCCTTCAAATCCGTGTATTTGCCGCTTACAATCCTCCCAGGAGCGGTATATGCCGGGTTCTTTTCCTTCCCAGACTACGAAGAATTTACTTTTACTCATGCCAGATTAATTTTTCATTTATCAATTTTCCATTTACTATTCCCACCCGTTGTATATGTGCTTTAAAAAGCGTAATTTTGCACTTCCAAAAGCGGTCCTGTAGTTCAATGGATAGAACAAGTGTTTCCTAAACACTAGATCCGGGTTCGATTCCCGGCAAGACTACTAATATTTTCTTTGTAAATCCTACCTGATTCCTCAGTTTCTATTCTTATTGCTATTGAATGTCCCCCTGGTAAGTGCCTTGTTATCGAAGTTCCCGATAAACAAAAAAGACTTTACTTAGACCATAATTTGACCATCACGCATTTCAATCACCCGGTCCGACAAGGCTGCCAGTTCTTTATCATGTGTAACGATCACGATGGTCAGTCCGAATTTATCGCGTAAGTCGAAAAGCAGTTTATGCAGTTCTTCTTTGTTTTTTGAATCCAGACTCCCCGAAGGTTCATCGGCTAATATCAATGAAGGATCATTGATCAACGCACGCGCAACAGCTACCCGTTGTTTTTCGCCCCCCGACAATTCGTTTGGTTTGTGTTCCATCCGTTCGGTAAGTTTCAGATAAGCCAGTATTTCTTTTGCTTTCAGCGTAGTTGCTTTCTGATCTTTCCCGGCGATAAGTGCCGGTATCATTACATTTTCTAGGGCTGTAAATTCGGGCAACAACTGATGAAACTGAAAGATAAACCCGATATGTTTGTTTCTGAAAGCTGCCAGCTCTTTTTCCCCTAATTTGCTGAAATCGACATTATCCACCAGCACTTCACCGGCGTTGGGTTTGTCGAGCGTTCCAAGTATTTGAAGCAACGTTGTTTTACCGGCACCACTGGGTCCGACAATGGATACTATTTCGCCTTTCATGATATCTAAATCAACACCTTTAAGCACCTCGAGTTCTCCAAAACTCTTATGGATATTTTTTGCCTGAATCATTTCCATGATAAAATATATTTTTTTTGTTACAGAATTGTCAGAATAATATGCAACCGGTTGCTTCCAATCGGTATTTCCGACATTTTGTGCAAAGTTATTCCTTTCAAACCATATACTCCTATATCCTGTGCAAAAAAAATGTACCTTTGTATGGCTTTTTTGTCAAATCCTGCATTTATATCCTTTATGATCACAGATACTGAATTAGGTACCATCGAATTCATTCACAACGAACGTTCAAAACATATCCGTGTCCGGATACTGTCGTCGGGATTAAAGGTCACCATGCCCGTCAAAGCATCCCGCGAAGAGGCCATGAAATTTATAAATTCCATACGGGCCAAACTCATACAAAAGCAGGAAAAATTAGAACAGGGATTGCAAAAAAGCAATATCCTGATTGACGAAAAGTCGCAACTTCAAACGCTGACATTTGTGGTTGAAGCAAGAGCCATTGCACGGAAGAATATCTTTTTTTCTCTAAAAAACAGTGTCTTAAATATTGAATTCCCCATTGGAACCAATTGTTCGGACGTGGAAACCCAAGCGCATTTCTGGAATGGCATCAGTTATTTTCTTCGCAAAGAAGCCAAAAGACTGCTACCCGACCGGACGAAACAACTGGCTGTTCAATTCGGATTCGAATTTTCAGAAGTAAAGATTCAATCCAGTAAAAGCCGTTGGGGAAGTTGTTCCGGGTTGAAAAGCATTAACCTGTCACTCTATCTGATGTTATTACCCGGACCTTTGATTGATTATGTGATCCTGCACGAGCTTTGCCATACCAAAGAGATGAACCACGGCATTAAATTCTGGAAATGGATGGATAAGGTAACCAACGATAAAAGCAAGGAATTAAGGGCTCAATTAAAGCAGTATCATATGCCGGGATAATGACCCCTAACCCCTCAAGGGGAAAAAGAAAGGTCTTTATTCCTAATTTACAGTTTACCACTATTTACTTACAAATAAGATATTAACATAAAATCACTTCCTTCAAGGGGAGGTTAGGAGGACAAATGAACTGGAATCAATTATTAACTACTAAACGGTTCGGACAGGAAGCATATCATGCTAAAAGAGCCGACGACCGCAGTGAGTTTCAACGGGATTATGACCGGTTGATTTTCTCCGCCCCATTTAGACGGTTACAGAACAAAACACAGGTATTTCCCCTTCCGGGCAGCGTATTCGTACACAACCGGTTGACACATAGTCTGGAGGTAGCCTGTGTGGGCCGATCGCTGGGAGTGAACGTGGCTCACCGTATCCATAAAGTAAATGCATTTGCTTCCCCGTTTATCGATGAAATCGGATCCATTGTTTCGGCAGCATGCCTGGCACACGACCTGGGGAATCCACCTTTCGGACATTCGGGCGAAAGAGCCATTGCAACCTTCTTCTCAGAAGGAAACGTACAAAACCTGAAGAACGAAATGAGCGCGGAAGAATGGAAAGACTGTACTTTTTACGAAGGGAATGCCAATGCGTTCAGATTGCTGACCCATCAATTTATCGGACGGCGACCCGGAGGATTTGTACTGACCTACAGTACACTTGCTTCTATTGTGAAATATCCATACTCATCCATTTATTCGGATTTGAACAAACAGAAGTTTGGGTTCTTTGATTCCGAAAAGAATGATTTTAATAAAATTGCCGTCGAATTAGGAATACCCCGTTTGCCGGACAATCCAAACCGGTATGCCCGTCACCCGTTGGTTTATCTGGTGGAAGCTGCCGATGATATCTGTTACCAGATTATGGACATTGAGGATGCCCACAAACTGAAGATTCTTACTTCCGACGAAACAAAGAACCTGTTCCTTGACTTTTTTGATGATGAACGCAAGGCCCGAAGACTTGAAACCATGAATATGGTGACCGATGTCAACGAACAAATCGCCTATCTCCGCTCATCGGTGATCGGTCAATTGATCGACCAGTGTTCAGCCGTTTTTGTTGAAAATGAAGCAGCTATTTTGAACGGGACCTTCACCTTATCGCTCATCAAGCAACTGCCAAAGCAATCCGCAGATGCCTATAAAAGTTGTGAGAAAAAGGCTATTGCAAAGATTTACCGTTCGTCTGAAGTGTTGGATATCGAACTGGCAGGGTATAAAATCATTCTCACCTTGCTCGAAAATCTTGTTAAAGCTGTACTAAATCCAGAAAAAGCCTACTCTCAACAATTATTGATGCGCATTCCCGAACAGTATGAAACAAATAGTCCCACAGTATACGGCAAAATCATGGCAGTACTCGATTATATTTCGGGTATGACCGATATCTACGCCCTCGATCTGTATCGTAAGATAACTGGGATGAGCATTCCCACATTATAAGAATTTACTATTTATACATTTACTATTTACAATTTTCTCCTAATTGCTTATTTAATTTTCAGACAATCAACGAACTGATATTGCAATTGTAACAAACCGCCCAAGATCCTTAAATTATGGACCCGGGGCGGTTTAATTTTTATGTACCTTATCTGATTTCAAGTCAATATTCGCTGCCCGTGTTACCTACTACCAACTACATACTACTAACAACCTACTAATCAATATCCGACAGTTTGTGCAATAATAAATTTATAATTATCGCCCAGATTCATGGCTTTCAACAATTCAACTTCTTTTGCTCCGGCACGGACCACGGTTTTCAATCCTTCGGAGGCACAATACAAATAAACGTTCTGCGCGCAGTATCCTGAATCTTCTATAGCTCCTGTAAAGTTGTCGGCAGCGGTTTTCCCTTTGGCAATGAACAGCAGATTGAGAGGTGCTGTATCTACAAAAGTCTGCTTTCCGGCCAGATTGCGGAAATCACCTTTTACAACGGGTTCAAGTTGATGTTTACTCACATTATAAAAATAAATGCCATTCGACAGTACGGCATACGTTTGCAACGGATAACGACCCATAGAGGATGGGACAGTACGTTTTCCGTTTGAACGGTTGACGCCATTGGCAACCCATAATATTTCAGAAAGATGTTTCAACGTCAGGTTCCGGGTATCAAACTGACGGTCTGATTTTCTACGCGAAATAGCCTGCATAAGCGGTTTTCCTCCCAATGTATCGGGGGCCAGCAACCGGATGGTGTCGAAAGTTGTCAGAACCATTGGTTCGGATGTCGGTTTTACTTTCGCCTGAGCCGAAGTAAACACAAATGTGGCAAGTACGACTGCTAAAAATAATTGTTTCATGATGTTCTGTTTGATGAATTGATTATTAAAACGCAAACTTACAACTTTTTCATCTATTTTTGTGTTTTAGTTATTAACTTTTAAATGAAGCCTGCGACATCCTGATTTATCGGAACCTCAATCCCTTCAAACTTTCAAACTCTTCAAACTCTTCAAACATCAAACTTTCAAACTCTTCAAACTTTCAAACATCAAACCCTTCAAACTATAAAAATGTCCTATATCCCAACAAAACCCGCAACTCTTGGAATCATCCACCTCAACGATATTGACCTTCGTGAAATTGTACCGTTTATCGACTGGACCTATTTCTTTATGGCCTGGCGTCTGTCAGGCAGATACGAAGGCATTGAAACAGTCGATGATTGCCAATCGTGCAAAATGTCCTGGTTGCAGCAATTCCCCCAGGCCGACCGTCCCAAAGCGGAAGAGGCATTGAAACTCTATAAAGATGCCCAGTCAATGCTTCGTCGGTTTAAAGATGAGAACTTATTAAAAATCAATGCCAGCATTGGCATTTTCGAGGGATATGCCCGGGAGGATGATATTTACATCCGGTATCAGGATACGACCGTTGTGGTACCTACCCTTCGCCAGCAACATCCTTCCACCGATGGGTTCTGTTATTCGCTTGCCGATTTTCTGGCACCCGAAAACGATTATGTCGGCACCTTTGCCACCACCATTCAGGGAGTGGAAGCTTTTGCCGCTACATTTGAGAAAGAGGACAACATGTACGACTCCATACTGGTAAAAACACTGTCCGACCGTCTGGCAGAAGCAACCGCAGAATGGATGCATACACAAGTCCGCAAAAAATACTGGGGATATGCCGTCGACGAAGATCTGTCGGTAAAAGAAATGCTCCAGACTAAATACAAAGGCATTCGCCCGGCAGTGGGGTACCCTTCCCTACCCGATCAATCCATCATTTTCACCCTCGACCCGTTGGTAAATTTCAAAGAAATCGGCATTCAACTTACCGAAAACGGGGCCATGTTCCCCAATGCCTCCGTATGCGGAATCTATTTTGCCCATCCGCAATCCAAGTACTTTATGATTGGCAAGATTGATGAAGCCCAATTTACAGACTACGCTGCACGGCGTGGTATGGAACCTGAAGTTCTCAGGAAATGGCTGGCATCTAATCTGTGATTGGGTGATTGGTTGATTTGTTGATTAGGTAATTGGGTAATTAGTTAATTGAGTTATGGATGGATGAGTTGGTTTATTGATTAATTGATTTATCCGATTATTTGCAAAGACTTCTAATCAAAATGGCTCAAGAACTAAATAGAATTCATTTTTTATATAGTCATGCTTCTACTCCATTCGTAATCTTGTTTGCCAAAGTGTAACTAAACAATACATATACTTTTTATTTTTGAATCCGTTTTGGATTGGTTTTGGATTGGTTTTGGTAACAATAATCCACTCATTTATTTTCTATTTATATGCCATATACCTTTATAGATATATGGCATATAAATAGAAAATAAATGAATGTTAAGTGACTGATATATCGAAATAGCGACCAATCCAAAACCAATCCAAAACCGTTTAAAAACCAATCAGATTTAGATATGCATTCGTACTACAAATATAAAAAGAAAATCTGACAATCGTCTTTTTGTCTGAAACAATCCTGTAAATCCCGACTTCACGTTCTTAGTTGTCACTATATTTTCCCTTATCATTAATGGAATTAGATATGTATGACTTTTTGAATAGTGAGGTAAACTAAATTCAATACTTAATTAAAAACTTGTAAAAAGACCAAAACAGCTGAGCACTTGAATTCAGGTCTGTACATTGGAATAAACAGTTTAAGAGTTTCCGTTGAAATGGCAGACTTTCAATGAAGCAGATCATCCTTTAAACATTTATTTCTACCTTTGCATATTCAATCATAAAACAAGAAAATGCGAATCGATATTATTTCTGCCGTTCCCGAGTTACTGGATAGCCCGTTGAATTATTCCATTATCAAACGTGCCAAAGAAAAAGGACTGGTGGAGATCCATGTCCACAACCTGCGGGAATACAGCACCAGCAAAACCCGACGTGTCGACGATTATGCTTTTGGCTTCAGTGCCGGGATGGTCATGCAGATCGAACCCATCGACCGTATCATTACTCTGCTGAAAAGCGAACGGGATTATGACGAAATAATCTATACCTCCCCTGATGGTGAGAAATTCGACCAGAAAATGGCGAATAACCTGTCGATGACCGAAAACCTGATTATCCTCTGCGGGCATTATAAAGGCATTGATCACCGTATACGCGAACATTTGATTACCCGTGAAATATCCATTGGTGATTTTGTGCTTACCGGGGGTGAATTACCGGCAGCCATGATGACGGATGCCATCGTACGCTTACTGCCCGGAGCCATCGGTGATGAGCAGTCGGCTTTGTGCGATTCGTTTCAGGACAACCTGCTGGCCCCACCCGTTTATACCCGCCCTGCCGATTATAAGGGCTGGAAAGTGCCGGACATATTGCTATCCGGCCATCAGGCTAAGGTGGATGAGTGGAATCATCAGCAATCGGTGGAAAGGACGAAGCGGTTAAGGCCGGATCTGCTGGAAGAATAAAGAGTTTTGCGTTCCGTGTTCCGTGTTCCGTGTTTGAAGAGTTTGAAAGGTTTGAAGAGTTTGAGGTTTGAAGAGTTCCGCGTTTGGGGACACGAGCATCCTGCAACCGGATAGATTTATTAGGAGAATAACCTGACATCGTCGAAGACATGTCAGCGTTAATTAGTTTAAAGAGTTTGAGGTTTGATAGTATTCATACGTTAATTTAGAATAGTTTGAGGTTTAATTTCAAATTTATAAATCATGAACAGTATTAAATTATTTGAGAGCAAACAAATTCGTTCAGTTTGGAATGAAAAGGAAGAAAAATGGTATTTTTCAATTCAAGATGTAGTTGAAGTATTAACAGACAGTTCCGATTCAAAGCAATACCTAAAACGCATGTTGAGCCGGGACCAAACTTTAAAAATCAACTGGGGTACAATTTGTACCCTGGTTGAAATGGTAGCAGCTGATGGTAGAAAACGTAAAATCCAGGCATCAGATACGCAAGGCCTTTTACGAATAATACAATCAATACCCTCCCCTAAAGCAGAACCATTTAAACTTTGGTTAGCTAAAGTAGGTGCAGAAAGAATCGAAGAAATAGAGAATCCGGAATTGGCAAGTCAACGAACCAGGGGATTGTATAAACTGAAAGGTTATCCTGTTGATTGGATTGAGAAACGGATGCGAAGTATTGCCATTCGGGAAGAATTAACCGAAGAATGGAAAAACAGGGGAGTAAAAGAAAAAATCGAATATGCCATATTAACCGCTGAAATTTCAAAAGCTACATTTGGCATTACTCCAAAAGAATATAAAGAAGTGAAAGGTTTGAAAAGTCAAAATTTACGGGATCACATGACTGACCTTGAATTGATATTCTCAATGTTGGGAGAAGCTTCAACCAAAGAAATTGCCGTAAATACAGATACACAAGGATTTCATGAAAACAAAAAAGCGGCTAAAGCCGGTGGTAAAATTGCCGGCGATGCCCGTAAACAACTTGAATTGAAATCGGGTAAAAAAGTGGTAACAAGCGAAAACTATTTACCTGAGAACAAAAATAACGAACTTTCATCAGGAGAGTAGGTACATGAAGTTTGAACCGATATTTATCATTTACCTGATCATTATAAATATTGCAAGTGGAATCCTGTTTTCATACGATAAACAGGCTGCCATTAAGAACCACCGGCGTGTTCCGGAAAAGACTTTACATATATTGGAATTGCTTGGTGGGGTGTTTGCGAATATGATATTGATGTACAGCATTCATCATAAAAACTGGAAATTTCGGTATTATGGAGTGACGTGGGTGGTGATGATGGGGTGGATAGTAGGTATCTGTTTTATAAATTTCAAATAAAATAAAAATGATTAATAAGATCTTTCGTATAAAACCCCTAGTATTTTTAATTATTTTTTTTCTATTTCAAATATTTGCATTACTTATTTCTGTTGCTATTATTTCAATATTTGATATTAGTTCTTTTTCATTAAATGTACCTATCTTTTTTACTTTTAATATTACTCCAATATTGTTGTGGTACTTATATACCGGTTATGCTTTATTTTTAAAAGATAAAAAAGAAAATAGTAAAAAGAAATTCATAAAATTCCAGCTTTCCGTATTGTTAATATTTATTTCTTTAATATTATCATTAATAATTGAACTTTATAAATCGTCAATAAATGCCGAAATTAGAATTCCCTTTAGTATAGTTATCGGGATACTTGAAATTACATCGATAATTAATATACTTTATTATTGGGTGAAAGGTTTTGTTCGGAATTATGATAAACGTACTGAGACAAAGTCCGATTATTTGAATTATGTTTATCTGATATGTATTCCCCCAATTGGTATTTATGTTATTCAAAAACTAATTAACACAATTACTGAGAAAGAAGTTTAAAAATAAAAACAGCACCCTTGGATAAAACCAAAACAACCCGCCTAATTACCTGTGCTAACATCACAGATGCCTGGTTTATTAAAAACAGGCTGAATAATGAAGGGATTGATTGCTTCCTGACAAATCAGTATTTCACGACCCTGTTGCCTAACCATTACAATCTACTTGGATCGGGAATACAGGTTGTTGCCATTGTAAATTACTGATGGTCCCACCTGTGAACACCTGCTTGACAGATTAAAAGGATGGGAAGTACAGGACATATTACTATCAGGTCATCAGGTTCAGGTTCAGGTTTATGAATGGAATAATCAGCAATCGGTTGAAAAGACTAATGGTTGAGTTCGAATCTGTTGGAGAAATAATAAAAATATATTTCATGTTCTGTATTTAGAATAAAGACAGAACTATTAAAAATAATTTGAAACTTCACTTATTTTTTATGTAGCTTTAAGTCAGAAAATCGCAATGATCCTATTGATCGTTGCGATTTTCTATTATTGCGATTGTTAGAATTCCGTTGTTGTCAGTGTTAAAACAAAAAATTTAATAGCGGAATGTTGAGCTTCGTTTCAAAATACTGATATGGATATTTTTATAAAAATGGAGGGCGAAATTGAAAATAAAATTCATAGTTAATACTTAATTTTAATAAAAACATTGATTCTTTTTTTCAATTGTGAAATTATCAATACATTTGCAGTTGTCGTTATAACCTGAAACTTTAGTTCTCAAATCTATTTAGACAAACAGTATAAATTCTAATAAATATGAATAAATTAATAATTATCTTTTTGTTTTTTCCTCTATTATCTTTTGCACAAATCACTGTTTCTGAAACCCCCAAGTTTATTGAGGAAGTGGAAGTCATAAAACCTCTACAGATTGATAGTCTATCGGATTGGAAAGATAGCAATGAAGCTTGGGATAATGAACAAAAAGGGAATAAATTTGATTACAAGATATATAAAGGTGCTCAAATTTATTTTCCAATTAACACGATTGAATATTTAGTATTTACAACTGAAAAAAAGTCGATTCCATCTATTAAAGAAATTGAAGTTTATAAGTCTAATCATCTTTCAAGTGCATCTGACAATTCATTTCTTAAGCTTGATACAGTGAGTAATATAACTACTGAGTTTAAAAATATTTTACTACCTGATGAAGGAAATTATGAAAATATATTTAATCGAAAAATAACAGTGGTAAATCCATATTTTCATACATATAACAATACAACAACATATTCAACATCATTTAGTGGCACTACTTATCATGTTTCATCGGAGCACAAAAGTTATGAGAATAAATACTTTAATATAATAGAAGTCAATGCAAGCAATACAAGCGATCCAATTTTTAAAATTCAAGAAAAAGATAGTAGCACTGAGTCAATCTATTGCAGTTATATGGAATTAAAAAAGTCTATCTTACTTCCACATTATGTAAAATTTAAGAATCTATTTGAAGGTAAAGAATTCGTATTGAATCGCGATAAAGAAGTTTTTTACGATTTCAATAATCTACAGTTGATAGAAGCTGAAACAAACAGTATCTGGAAATGTAAAGAGCTAACATTGTTAGACAATTTTAATATGAGGTTTAATAATGACAAAATTAACCTAGATGAATTTGACAATATGACTCTAAGTGAAAGAAAAAAAAATATACTCTCATTCGAAGATTATATAAGAAATAATGGTAGTATATCAAATTACAACATAGATGAGTTAAGAGTTTTTAAAGACAGCTCCCTGAATAAAATGTATGCTCCGTATATAGTTTTACAAAACAAACTACATCCAGAACAATTAATCGCAATTGAGTTTAACAAAGATATCCATTATAAAAAGTTTGTTGATTTTGAATATGATGAATCACACAATATAATCTATCCTGAAAATGAAATACCAGGTTTTGTTTTGAAAGATAGATATGACTCTATGAAATTACTATTAAAAATTAAAAGTGCAAAAGGAGATGCTGAAACTCTTAAAGAAAACGGAAAAAAAAGAATCCAACAGCAAAAAGACAAAGAAGAATATAGAATAAATCAATTGAAACGTAAAGAAGAAATAATACAAAGGTACGGTCAAGAAATGGGTACAATAATAGCAAATGGCAAAGTTAGA
>Ga0302272_1000219_pt1 | contig 26979 bp, 25 predicted proteins | sample III_Bog_N1_2_FD_198772 | JGI IMG/M metagenome (GOLD analysis project Ga0302272, IMG submission 198772) | Peat permafrost microbial communities from Stordalen Mire near Abisko, Sweden - III_Bog_N1_2 | ecosystem: Environmental > Terrestrial > Soil > Wetlands > Peat | place: Sweden: Abisko...
GTGATATGTTAAAATAGGGGGTCTTATTTAACTATAATTCGACCTTTTAACTATAAGGCACGTTAAAAAGTTAAATTGAAGAGCTCATTTACTGAAATGTTAAAAGCCAGCCCCGTTAAATCTTGTTAAGTAAAAATCAAACCTGATTTTTTACATTAATTTTGTGTTGTTCAATAAAGACAAAATAATGTTGATCGGAGGAGGAAGCTTTTAGGTATGAAAAAAACAGTAATATGGATTCTCCTTGCAATCATGGGAATTACCTTTGTCGGTTTAGTGTTCATTCAATTTCGGTACATTCTGCAGATGTCTTCTTTAATGGAGGAGCAGTATGACACAAATGTAAAACGGAGTCTTTATCAGGTAGCTCTTGATTTGGAAGAGGCTGAGGCCGCAAAATATTTGAATCAGGAGTTAGGTGCGGCAGAAATTGCAAAATTAGGAAAGCTAACCACCGAAGCGTTGTTGGATTCAACACAAAAAGGAGTAGTAGAAAAAATTGATACGGCATCTTTCAGGTCAAAACCTTCGGTGTCGATTTCAACCCCGGCTTCCTCCATTCAGGAAACGTCGAGGGTTACTCAAAATCTTCTTGCACAAGCTTTTACACAGTCGCGAAAATTGGTGGAAGTGGTTGCCTGGAGAAGAATGAAAGAAGCTGCAGCTAAAGAGATAGCGCAGCGGGTAAATATTGACGAACTAACAGGTATGATTCATGATGAGTTTGCCAACAACGAGGTGGCAAGCCCATATCGTTTTAAGCTCATTGACCGTAAAGGGAATGTGGTATATAATAGTGCTTCCGATAGCGATTCGGGAGATCACCGTTATGAATACACACAGAAACTCTTTCCGAATGACAAAGTCAGTGGACAATCGCCTTATTTGACTGTCAATTTTACCTCAAAAAAGAATATGTTTCGTAATTCATTGGCACTCTTGTTGCCATGGGCTATCTTGTCACTTATTCTGTTGTTGTCATGTATTGTCTCAATCTTATTGATTTTCAAGCAACGAAGGTTGAATGAAATTAAGAATGACTTTGTGAGCAACATGACGCATGAATTGAAAACGCCTGTATCCACTATTTCGTTAGCCGCACAAATGCTGGCCGACCCCGCAGTTTCTAAAACTGCCGACACAATGAAGTATTACACCAGAGTAATAGTGGATGAAACGAAAAGGCTAAGTTTTCACATCGAAAAAGTGTTACAAATGTCCACCTTTGAACGTGGCAACGGCAACCTTAAGATGACCGAAAGAGACATAAATGATTTATTGAACGTAATTTTAGAGAACTTCTGGGTGAAGGTACATGCAAAACACGGACAACTTATTGCCGATTTGCAAGCCGATGAATCGATAGCATTAGTAGATGAAACACATTTCACAAATGTGCTTTACAACTTAATGGACAATGCCGTAAAATATACACCGTCAAATCTGGTATTAACGGTAAAAACCTGGAACGAAAAAGGAAATTTGTTTATCTCTATACAAGATAATGGTGTGGGAATAAAGAAAGAATATCAGAAGCATATTTTTGATAAGTTTTTCAGAGTCCCTACCGGCAATGTGCACAACGTAAAAGGATTTGGTTTAGGCTTAGCCTACGTGAAGCAAATTGTTGATGCACACCACGGTCTTATAAAAGTAGAAAGCGAACTAAATATTGGAACAAAATTTATTATCTCACTGCCAACTTTAAAACAGAATTAATTATGGACGAAAAAACCAAGATCTTGTTATGCGAAGATGATGAAAATCTTAGCATGCTATTGCGGGAGTATCTTCAAGCTAAAGGTTATGCAACCGATTTAGCTCCCGATGGTGAAGCCGGTTATAAGGCTTTTACAAAAGAAAAGTATGACATCTGCGTGCTTGACGTAATGATGCCTAAAAAAGACGGTATCGAATTAGCAAAAGACATTCGTAACTTGCAATCCGATGTGCCTATTATCTTCTTGACTGCCAAAACAATGAAAGAAGACATCCTTGAAGGTTTCAAAGCCGGAGCCGATGATTATATTTCAAAACCGTTCTCGATGGAAGAACTTATTTTCCGTATCGAAGCGATTACTCGTCGTACTAAAGGCAAAAAAACCAAAGAAAAGGATACTTATGTGCTGGGAAAATATACCTTCGACACACAACGTCAAATTCTGTCAATCGACGAGTCACAAATCAAACTGACTACAAAAGAAACTGAATTGTTGACACTTTTGGCTGCTAACGTGAACGAAATGGTAGAACGTAACTTTGCGTTGCGCACCATTTGGATCGACGATAATTATTTCAATGCACGTAGTATGGATGTGTATATCACCAAATTGCGCAAATTGTTGAAAGAAGATACTGAAGTAGGTATTATCAATATCCACGGAAAAGGATACAAGCTTATTGCTCCTAAGAATGACGAATAAGCTCATTTGATACAACTAACCAAAAAAAAGTCACCCGAAAAGGTGGCTTTTTTTATTGGATTTTATTTCCCCAATAAAAATATAGTGGGTCTTTTATGTATATCAGGAAGCTTACGTTTCCATTCCGATACCGTTTTTGTCTCTATAAATTCCGTTTCAAGCGAAATGTTGGTAGCCACACATAAACGGGTTTGCTGTAGGCAGTTGCGCTCAATATCTTCTAGCAATTTGAGATTCCGGTAAGGGGTTTCAATAAAAATCTGGGTTTGGTTTTCACCGTACACTTTTTTCTCTAAATTCTTAATCGCCTTTCCTCTTTCGTGCTGTTCGATAGGCAGATACCCCACGAAAGCAAAATTTTGCCCATTGAAGCCGGACGCCATCAATGACATCAGAATTGATGATGGACCGACCAAAGGCACTACATGAAGTCTTCTTTCCTGAGCTAAACGAACCACATCGGCACCCGGATCGGCAATTGCAGGACATCCCGCTTCCGAAATTATTCCCACATTGTGTCCTTGTAAAAGAGGAGTAAGTAATTGTTCTACTTCGCTTTGTGGCGTCTGTTCATTGAGCGTGGTAAATGATAAATCATCTATGACAATCTCTCTGTCTACTTTTTTCAGAAAGCGGCGTGCCGTTCGAATATCTTCCACAATAAAATGTTTCAAAGACTTGACAATGGCGTGGTTGTATGTTGGTAACACACGATCTAAGTCGCAATCGCCCATCGTGGTCGGTATCAGGTAGAGGGTTCCGGTCATTGTTTCCATGCGTTATCCTACAGAGCCTTCCAACGAGATTTGCAGCAATTTTTGCGCTTCCACAGCAAATTCCATGGGTAATTTGTTCAATACATCTTTTGCATAACCATTTACAATTAAGCCAATTGCATCTTCGGTAGAAATGCCGCGCTGGTTGCAATAAAAAATCTGGTCTTCGCCGATTTTTGAGGTTGTTGCTTCGTGTTCTACCTGAGCCGTATCGTTGCTCACTTCCATGTAGGGGAATGTGTGCGCACCACACTCGCTACCCAACAGCAAACTATCGCACTGCGAGTAGTTGCGGGCGTTCTCTGCCTTTGGCGATACCCGCACCAGTCCACGGTAGCTGTTTTGGCTTCTGCCCGCTGAGATGCCTTTGGAAACGATATGGCTACGGGTATTTTTGCCGATATGAATCATTTTTGTGCCGGTGTCGGCTTGTTGATAGTTGTTGGTGACCGCTACCGAGTAAAATTCTCCGGACGAGTTGTCACCGGCCAGTATGCAGCTGGGGTATTTCCATGTAATGGCTGAGCCGGTTTCAACCTGCGTCCACGATATTTTTGATGATTCGCCTTTGCACAAACCTCTCTTTGTGACGAAGTTATAAATACCACCCTTGCCATTTTTATCACCGGGATACCAGTTTTGCACGGTTGAGTATTTGACTTCTGCACGGTCGTGCACATATATTTCTACAATGGCAGCATGAAGTTGATTTTCATCACGCATTGGAGCTGTACAGCCTTCGAGATAAGACACATAGCTGTCATCTTCGGCCACAATGAGCGTGCGTTCAAACTGACCTGTGTTGGCAGCATTAATACGGAAATAAGTGGAAAGTTCCATTGGGCACCGTACTCCTTTGGGAATGTACACGAACGACCCATCGCTGAACACTGCCGAATTGAGCGCAGCAAAGAAATTATCGCGATAATAGACTACGGAACCAAGGTATTTTTTGACCAAATCGGGGTAATCTTTTACCGCTTCGCTGAACGAACAGAAAATAACGCCCATTTCAGCCAACGTTTCCCTGAAAGTAGTTTTCACCGAAACACTATCCATTACAGCATCTACTGCAATGCCCGAGAGTTGTTTTTGCTCATTGAGTGAAATGCCGAGTTTCTCAAAAGTTTTCAGTAATTCCGGGTCCACTTCATCAAGCGATTTCGGCGTATTTTTCTTTGGTGCTGCAAAATAGACAATATTTTGATAGTCGATTGGCGCAACTTTGAGATGAGGCCAAGTGGGCATTTCGAGCGTTAACCAGTAGCGATACGCATCGAGCCTGAATTGCAGAAGCCATTCGGGTTCTTCTTTTTTCAGCGAAATCAGGTGAACTACCGATTCATCTAAGCCCATGGGAATCAAATCAGTTTGTATATCGGTAACAAAGCCATATTTGTATTCTTTGTCGGTAAGTTCAGTTATATTTTGTTTATTATCTGACATTTGAGTTGAATTTTAATGTTGTAGTGCATCTGTTTTCGCCGATGTCGCGTTTTTTTATTTGATACAAGATGTTATCACGTAGTGGTCTGCAATTTCAAAGTGTATATCAAAAGAATAGCCTTGAGGAGTAAATAACTCGGCTGCTTTTAATTGCTTGTCATTCAGCCGAAAAGGAAAGACAAACAGGTGTTTTGCAAAGTCAACCCCCTCTTGCGAAATCAGTTTATACATCGTTTCTTTTGCTGACCAGTGGAGCAAAGATACGACAGGTTCATCGTCATTGTCAATAGCTTCACGTTCTTTAAGACTCAAAAAACGAGATTTTAGCCCACATACACGATCGCTAATAGCCTCAATATCAACTCCAACCTGCTTGATGGTGTGCAAAATTACCGCTGCAAATCCCTTTGTATGCGAAATACTGATTTCGTATGAATTATCGCTTAAAGTCGGTTTGCCATTTGCTTGATACACAATAGTTTTTTCTTGCTTTGTCAATTCATTCAATAAAACTCTCACCGCCAATTTTTCACATCTGCGACTTTCGTTTTTTACAGCATCAATTTGTTGTAATACAGTTTCTTTATTCTCAAAATAACAGAGCAACTCTTGTTCCGATTCCTCTATTTGCCAAATTCCAAGCAAGGCACCCTCTGGAGTTATTTTGTTGTAAATAAGCATTTTGGTTTTTGTCAAATGATTTTCAATGGCTTGCAGTCTTACTTCCAACTGGTTGTTTCAATCATGTGAATGATGTCTCGACGCACAAAATTAAGCACCGGAGCAATGGAATCTTTGTTGGGCACTGCATCAAAATAAAGTGCCCCGCGCAGCACATGATGTATGCTGTCGGTAAGTATAAATTGAATAGGGGAGGCCGCATCGCCTTTTATTTCATAAAGAATGCCATACACTTTCTGACTGGGATTGCCGTAGGGGCGTTCTGTGATGGCTTCGGCTTTCACCGTATGTTTATAGACAAACTTGCGACAATCTTCGGCAATTTCGCGAAAATTTCCATGCACAGGTTTGTAACTGCAATAAATACAGCCTTTTAATTTTGGATAGTAAATGTTCACCCAATAATTTTCGCCTTGTTGTTTAACCACCGAATCCTGAGAATAGGTAGAAACATCGAATGTGTATGGGTAGTTATTGTCGAACACACGGTAGCTGTTTTGTGGCAGGGCAATACGAAAATAGCCATAGGGTTTTGGCGTGGTTTCTTTGCATGAAATAAGCAATATTGCAACGATATAAATGATTAAATATTTAATTTTCATTGGATTATAATGTTTGTCAAGCTGGTTCAACCTCATCGACAAGCGTCAGGCGAACTTTGATTATTCTGCGTTCGTCAACTTCTAATATTGTAAAAGTATAGCGTCCGAATACAATTTGTTCCTGCAGGTTTGGAATATCGCCTCTCAATTCAAGTATCAGGCCTGCCAGGCTATCGACTTCGGCAATAATTTCTTCAAAATCAGACTCTTCTATTTTTGCCACCTTGAAGAAATCGGACAGCAAAATTTTTGCTTCAAAGTCAATCGTATGATCGTTCACTACGGTATAAAGCACTTCCGTATCATCGTATTCGTCATCTATTTCGCCAACAACTTCTTCCAGAATATCTTCCAGCGTTACAATTCCCGATGTTCCTCCATACTCATCAATGACGACCGCCAGATGATTTTTATTGGCCTGAAACTCTTTCAGAAGATCATCTATTTTTTTCTGTTCGGGAACAAAATATGGGTTTCGCATCAGAGTTTGCCACTTGAAAGTATCTTTTTTATCAAGATGAGGCAATAAATCTTTGCTATATAAAATACCTTTGATATTGTCAATATTGCCCTGATATACAGGGATTCGCGAGTATCCGGTTTCAATTGCCACCTGTTTTACCTGCGAATAAACCGATTTTATATCGATGGACGCAATATCAATGCGCGCGGTCATAACCTCTTGCACGCTTTTGCTGCCAAACTTAATAATGCCTTCGAGAATTTGCTTATCGTCATCATCGCTTTTGGTGGTCAGCTCCAAAGCCTGAGACAATTCATTGATGGAAAGATTTTGTGAATTATGGCGGGCTAACCGCTTGTCAACCAATCCCGTTGATTTAACCATCAGCGTTGCAAGTGGATGTAGAAGCTTTTCGAGTGTGCGCAGAGCCGAGGCTGAGAATCGCGAAAACTTCAGTGCATTTTGTCCGGCATAGATTTTAGGACCAATTTCGCCGATAAGTAGTAAAAGGAAAGTGACCACCACGGTTTGCACTAAAAAACCGAGCCATGGAGCGGATACAAAATCGAAAAGGCGATTAACCACTAAGGTTGAGAGGATTACCACAGAAACATTGACAGTATTGTTGGCAATAAGAATGGTAGCTAGCAACTGTTCGGGGCGTTCTTTTAGCGACAACAAAATTTTATCGGAGTTAAAAGTTTTCTTTCCTATCTCACTCATATCATGAGGATTAAGGGCAAAGAAGGCTACTTCCGAGGCTGAGATAAAGCCAGTTATCGTGAGCAGAATGAGCATGATAACGACTATACCCACTATTTCGATTGTTATCGGATGTATTAGTATCTCCGAGAAGACTGTGACAATTTCCAATTGATTGATAATTAGCAATAAACAAACAAACAAAGGACAGAATAAAATCTGTCCTTGCAAAATTACTAAAAATAGTTCACGATGCACTGTTTTTTTTATAGACACTGCTTCATACGGAACTATTTTTGTTTTTTCGGTTCCTTAAGCGATGGCTTAGAATGGGAGGTCATCGTCAGGAGCATCCGAAGTCGGAGCATCAAAAGCTTGGGGTGCAGCAGCGGATGCAGCCTGAGGAGCAACGCCACCTTGCGATTCCTGACCATCGTTGCGACGACCCAAAAATTGGATGGTTTCGGCAGTAATCTCTGTAGAATAGCGCTTTACACCATCTTTTTCCCACGAGCGGGTTTGAATTTTCCCTTCGATGTATAACTGCGATCCTTTTTTGATGTACTTTTCGGCTAATTCGGCTAAACCTCTCCAAGCAACAATATTGTGCCATTCAGTCCTTTCCGGAACGTCAAGACCACTGGCAGTTTTGTAGGCTGGATCAGATGTTGCCAAAGGAAACCGAGCAACTGCTACATTTTTATCCAAATAACGTACTTCGGGATCTTTCCCGACATTTCCCACTAAAATTGCTTTGTTTACAGACATAATTCTTTTTTTAAAAGGTTAATCGGACGTAAAGGTAAGTTTGTTTTTTCAAAATTGCAAGCTTTTGCTTATTCTTTTAACAAATTTATCTGTTAATCGTGATATAGGGTAGTGCATTAACTCTTTGTTTGTTACAGGTATAAAGCGTGACAAGAAATCAGGAGCAGTTTCAATTTTTACGACATAAAACGAGGCATGAATTATCTGGTGACTTAGCACGTGCTTCATTTCTGGCGATTGATATTCGATGCGAAAAGGTTTATCTCCAACGAGCGATGCGAAAAAATCGGTTTGAAACAATTGTGCGGTATCCATCGGTTGCATGCTCTCGTACAATGGAAATTCATAAAGATTATGCCACACATCTTTTTCTGTGCGTTTATTTAAATAGGTATTAGCTCCGCAAATTATCATAAAGTGATGAAAATATCGGTGTTGCACTTTTGTTTTTCTCTCTTTTACGGGCAAAATAGTCACTTGATTATTTGCTAAAGCCACACAACTTACCTCCAACGGACATTGCGTGCAGCGAGGCGAAGAGGGAACACACTGTAGCGCCCCGAACTCCATGATGGCTTGGTTGTGGATGTCAGGTTGATCTTTATTCAGAAGATTGGAGGCTAATTGTGCAAATATTTTTTTGCCGACTGTGGAATCAATTGGGGTATCGATGCCAAAATAACGCGAAAGAAACCGATAAACATTTCCGTCAACCACGGCATAGGGAAGATGAAAAGCAAAAGAGGCAATTGCCGCAGCAGTGTACTCCCCAATTCCCCTCAAAGATAAAATTTGCGCGTAATTTTGAGGGAATTTTCCGTCGTACAATGTCATTATTTGGATGGCAGCGGCATGAAGATTACGGGCGCGGCTATAATATCCGAGTCCTTGCCAGCACTTCAAAACCTCATCTTCGGATGCAGATGCAAGTGATTTTATATCAGGAAATTGGTCTAAAAAACGCAGAAAATAATTGTATCCTTGAGCTACACGGGTCTGTTGTAAGATAATTTCGGAAATCCAAATGCGGTATGGGTCATTAATTTCACGCCAGGGCAACTCTCTTTTGTTCTGTTTGTACCACTCGGCCAGTAGGAGCGAGGTGTGTTTTAAGTCATTGTATTTCAGCATAATAGCGTTTTAAATCAGCTTATTTTATTTGTCTGTAGCCAATTGAATGGCAAAGGTAAATCAGTTCCAACAAAAAAAATAACTATCTTGCGAAAAAAAATAGAAAAAAGATTTTGTCGTTGAAAATTAATGCAATATCTTTGCAAGTCCATAAGCCAACTTATTTTATTACACATTAATGTATAACCCTTTAAATTTTTTCGACAATGACAAAAGCAGAAATTGTGAATGAAATTGCTAAAGAAACCGGAATTGATAAGGTTTCTATCTTGAAGACCGTTGAGTCGTTCATGGAAAACGTAAAAATCTCTTTGGAAAAAGGAGACAACGTTTACTTGAGAGGTTTCGGTAGTTTCATCGTTAAGCAAAGAGCTCAAAAGACAGCTCGCAACATCTCTAAGAACACAACTATTGTGATTCCTGCCCACAAAATCCCGGCATTTAAACCTGCCAAGACATTTTTTGAATCAGTAAAATAATTATATCATGCCTAGCGGAAAAAAAAGAAAAAGACATAAAATGGCTACTCACAAGCGTAAAAAAAGACTTAGAAAGAATAGACATAAGAAGAAGTAAGCCTGAAAGTCTTTTATGAAAATTATACAAGAGCAAACCGGCGGCCTGTGATTGGCAGTAGGTTTGTTCTTTGTTTATAGTAAGTATCCTAATAAAAATCAAAGTGTGAATAGTGAATTAGTCGTTGACGTACAACAATCGGAGATAACCATCGCCCTGCTGGAGGATAAAAATCTGGTAGAACTGAATAAGGAAGGGCGTTCGTTATCGTTTATGGTTGGCGACATTTATGTAGGGAAGGTCAAGAAATTGATGCCCGGCCTGAATGCAGCCTTCGTGGATGTTGGTTATGGCAAAGAGGCGTTTCTTCACTATCAGGATTTAGGACCACAATTTCTTTCACAAACCGAATTTTTCAAACAAACCCAAGCCGACCGTAAACGCACACCTTCAATTCTCAAAGCAAAATCAATGCCCGATATTCCCAAAGAAGGGTCTATTGCGGATGTATTAAAGGTGGGTCAAGAGCTGTGGGTACAAATTGCCAAAGAACCCATTTCGACCAAGGGGCCGCGTTTGTCGGCCGAACTATCGATTGCAGGGCGCTATTTGGTGTTGATTCCTTTCTCCGACAAAGTTTCTGTTTCACAGAAAATTAAATCGTCCGAAGAGCGAATGAGACTCAAACAATTGATTCAAAGCATCAAACCCAGACGATGCGGAGTAATTGTGAGAACCGTAGCTGAGGACAAACGTGTGGCTGAACTCGATAATGAGTTGCGGATTTTAGTAAAACGATGGGAAGAATCGGTTGCTAAAACGCAGAAAGCCAAGGGTGTTTCGCCCGTTCTTGAGGAGATTGGCCGCACCATCGGCATTATTCGTGATATTTTTAATCCCGATTTCGAGAGCATCCATATCAATGATGTGGCAGTGTGTGACGAAGTTCGTGATTATGTGGAGCTGATTGCTCCCGACAAGAAAAATATTATCAAACTGTATGAAGGTGACCTACCGATTTTCGATAATTTCGGCGTTACCAAGCAGATAAAATCGCTTTTCGGTAAAACTGTCACTTTCAAACGTGGCGCATATCTCATTATTGAGCAAACCGAAGCGATGCACGTAATTGACGTGAATAGCGGAAACCGTTCAAAAGCTACCAACAACCAGGAAGATAATGCTCTGGAGGTGAATATGGCGGCTGCTAACGAAATTATCCGCCAAATGCGGTTGCGCGACTTGGGAGGTATTATTGCCATCGACTTTATTGATATGCTGAAAAGCGAGCATCGCCAACAGCTGTTCGACCATGTAGAGAAACTGATGGAAAATGACCGTGCCAAGCACCATGTATTGCCATTGAGCAAATTTGGCGTGATGCAAATTACCCGTCAAAGGGTGCGTCCGGCCATGTTTATCGATACTCAGGAGAGCTGTCCGACCTGTTTTGGAAGCGGAAAAATTAAAGCCTCCATTCTGTTTACCGACACACTCGAAGGAAAAATCGACTATCTGGTGAACTCGCTCAAAAACAAACAGTTTGTATTGAAAGTGCATCCTTATGTGGCTGCCTTTATCAACTCGGGATTTTACTCGCTAAAATGGAAATGGAAATTCCGTTTCGGTTTTGCACACAAAATTATCCCATCACAAGAATTCGGCCTGCTTCAATATGCGTTTATTGACTCGGCAGGAAATGAAATTGACCTGAAAGAAGAAATTGAAACTCGCTCATAACTCAAACTTGAGTAACAAAAACCCGTCTTGAAAAATATTCAAGACGGGTTTTTTTATTGCAGGTAAATTTGGATTACAGCACGATATTCACAATTTTCTTTGGTACCACAATAACCTTTTTAGGGGTTTTTCCTTCAAGCCACTTTGCGGTTTGTTCGTGAGCCATTGCAACTGCTTCTACCTCTTTGGCATCCATATCGGCAGGCAATTGCAGTTGAAAGCGCACTTTACCATTGAAAGAGATGGCGTAGTTGGCCGAATCTTCTTTCAGATACTGCTCATCGGCCTCTATCCATACGGCATCACACACAGTGGTGGCGTGTCCTAAAGTGCGCCACAGCTCTTCGGCTACATGGGGCGCAAAAGGAGCAAGCGTTACGGCCAAAGGCTCTAAGATGGCTCGTTTGCTGCATTTGAGCGAGGTGAGTTCGTTCACACAAATCATAAATGCACTCACGGAGGTGTTGAACGAGAAAGACTCAATATCGCCTTTGATTTTCTTCAACAGCTTATGCAGTGCTTTTAGCTCGGCAGCTGTAGGCTCGGCATCAGTAACGAGGAGCGTATCTTCTTTCCAGAAAAGATTCCAAAGCTTTTTCAGGAAACGGTGAACGCCGTCAATGCCTTGAGTATCCCATGGTTTCGATTGTTCGAGCGGGCCGAGAAACATTTCGTACAAACGCAATGTGTCGGCACCATATTTTTCCACAATGTCATCGGGATTCACCACGTTGTACATTGACTTCGACATTTTTTCTACCGCCCAGCCACAAATATATTTACCATCTTCGAGAATTAGTTCCGCTTCAGTAAATTCAGGTTGCCACGTTCTAAATTCTTTAATATCAAGTATATCATTATGAACCTTGTTTACGTCAACATTTCTTTCATAAACATTTACGCTTGCAAGTTGAACATCGGGATAAGCTTTAGAAAATTGGTGAATATTAGGACTTTGGATACTATCAAATTTATATTGGTCAAGTAGCTGAAACACTCTTTTGTTTACAATATCGTCAATATTAATCTCCGTGTTGTTGGGGTTATTAGCTTCTTCGTCTGCAATCTTTTCAATGGCTTCTTTTATCCCCTTGGAGATATAGATTAGTGTGGGTTTCGTAGTAAACTTATTATTTGGTAAGAACGTACGAATTTCTATTCTATACACAAAATTACTCCGTCCCTGAATCATTCCCTGGTTAATCAGTTTCTTGAACGGTTCTTCTTCGCAAACTACACCAAGGTCAAAAAGGAATTTGTTCCAGAAACGGCTGTAAATCAGGTGTCCGGTGGCATGTTCCGTTCCGCCGATATAGAGATCCACGTTGCGCCAGTATTCGTCGGCTTGTTTAGACACCAGCTCTTTGTCGTTTTTCGGATCCATGTAGCGCAGGTAGTAAGCCGATGAGCCTGCAAAGCCGGGCATGGTATTCAGTTCCAACGGATAACCCTCTTCGGTTTGCCAGTTTTGAGCACGTCCCAATGGCGGTTCTCCTTTTTCTGTAGGCAGGTATTTATCCACCTCTGGCAGTTCGAGCGGCAGTTTGCTTTCATCAAGCGTATAAGGTTGACCCTCTTTGTAATAGACAGGGAACGGTTCGCCCCAGTAACGCTGCCGACTGAAAATAGCATCGCGCAGACGGAAATTGACCTTTACCTTGCCAAGATTATTTTCAGTGAAATATTCTTTGGTTTTAGCAATGGCCTCTTTCACTGTCAAGCCATTCAGGAAGCCGGAATTTATCATAATGCCCTCTTTTGCATCGAAGCTCTCCTGACTGACATCGCAGCCTTCAATTAGCGGAATAATGGGCAGATTGAAGTGCTTTGCAAAAGCGTAGTCGCGTGAGTCGTGCGCCGGAACAGCCATAATAGCTCCTGTGCCATAACCTGCCAACACGTAATCGCTAATCCAGATAGGAATCGGTTCTTTGGTTAAAGGGTTAATTGCGTAGGAACCTGAAAAGACACCGGATATACGCTTGTCGGCAATGCGTTCGCGCTCTGTGCGTTTTTTTGTAGCAATGAGGTAGGCATCCACTTCAGTTTTTTGAGTGTCAGTAGTGAGTTGCGCTACCAGTTCGCTTTCGGGAGCAAGCACCATAAATGTGACACCAAAAATGGTATCGGCACGCGTCGTAAAGACAGAGACCTCCCCCCATCCCCCTCCGAAGGAGGGGGCTCGCAGCGTGCGTTTAATGGACGCTATTACTCCATCAGAATTTGCGATAACCTCATCGTTTGAAAAGCGTAAGATGCGATAGCCAAGGTCGGTTAATTTTTGCTCTCTGGCATCGTCTAATTGTATTTGTTCCGGTGTAAGATGATAATCGCCATCGACTTCAATAATCAACCTTTTTTCGATGCAAACAAAATCAGGGATAAATATATCCATAGGATGTTGTTGTCTGAATTTATATCCTAATTGTTTGCCCTTTAATAAATTCCACAAAATGCTCTCTGCTTCTGTCGGATTTTTCCGCTTCTCTTTGGCATTTGTTTTCAACAGATTCCAATCTATATTATTGGTTGTATGAAAGCGTGGCTTCACATTGTTCTCTCCCCCTCCTTCGGAGGGGGCTGGGGGGAGGTGGAATATTATTTCGGCTCCCTCACTTCTTCCAATCCAGTTCTTTTGGGTCTCTTTCAATGAGTCCGTCCAGTCGATGGTGTTTAATCCATCAAGCAAACGTTGTGCATAAGCCGATACACGTAAACTCCATTGACTCATCACACGCTGTTCTACCGGATGTCCGCCACGTACCGATACCCCTTCGCTTACCTCATCGTTGGCAAGTACGGTACCAAGGGCAGGGCACCAGTTTACCATCGTATCAGCTTTGTAGGCAATACGGTAGTTCATCAGAATGTCGCGCTGTTCTTTCTCTGTCCAGGCATTCCACTCGGCAGCGGAAAACGACAACAATTCCGTGCAGGCAATATCCAATCCTTCGGTACCGGTAGCGCTAAACGTCTCTACCAATTCGGCAATGGGACGGGCTTGTTGTGCCTGATTGCAGTAGTAGCTGTTGAACATTTGGATAAATGCCCATTGTGTCCATTTGTAATAATCGGGGTTGCAGGTGCGCACTTCGCGACTCCAGTCGTAACAAAAGCCTATTTTATCGAGCTGTTCGCGATAGCGGGCAATGTTCTTTTCGGTGGTCACTGCCGGATGTTGTCCGGTTTGGATGGCATACTGTTCGGCGGGAAGTCCGTAAGCATCGTATCCCATTGGGTGCAATACATTGAAGCCTTGCAAGCGTTTGAAACGGCTATAGATGTCGGAAGCGATGTATCCAAGCGGATGTCCTACGTGTAGACCGGCTCCCGAAGGATAAGGAAACATATCGAGTACGTAAAATTTCGGACGTTCGGCATCAATATCTACCTTGTAAGTTTGGTTTTCTTTCCAAGCTGCTTGCCATTTTTTCTCGATTTCCCTGAAATTGTATTCCATAGTGACTGAAAAAGTTATGAATTGAACGCTTAATGTGTTTGCATTCAACTTTTTATTTTAAATGTAAATTCGGAGTGCAAATTTACGGAAAGTTTAGCGAAAAATCGTGTTGGATACCGATAACTTCTCCATAAAATAATGAGAAACAGCGATGACCGATTTTAGATTTTCTGCTTCGGGGCTTTTTTTGTACTTTTGAGGATTATTAGAAACATAAAAAACTGCATGAAGTTTACAGAACTCAATTTGAATGAAAGCCTTATGGATGCCATATCCTACATGGGCTTTGAAGATGCCACTCCGATACAAGAATTTGCCATTCCCAAGATATTAGACAACAAAGACATCATAGCCTGCGCACAAACAGGTACCGGCAAAACTGCCGCTTTTGTGCTTCCCATTCTCCATAAATTAATTGACAAACAAAGCTCAGGAACTGATACTCTGATTATTGTGCCGACACGCGAGTTGGCCATTCAGATCAATCAGGAGATTCAGGGGTTTTCGTATTTTGCCTCAATTGGCTCGGCGGCCATTTATGGCGGCGGCGATGGGGGTGATTATTCGCAGCAAGAGAGCGCACTGAAAAGCGGAGCCGATATTATTGTGGCCACGCCCGGACGGTTGATTTCGCACTTAGCAATGGGCAATAGCAATTTCAAACATTTGCGCCACTTAATTCTCGACGAAGCCGACAAAATGCTTGATATGGGCTTTTTGGAGGATATCGAACGAATCATTACTCATTTGCCCAAGAAACGACAAACGCTGATGTTTAGCGCAACGATGCCACCTAAAATCAGATCATTGGCCAATAAAATTCTGGTAAACCCCGAATCGATTTCGCTCTCTATCTCAAAACCGGCTGCTGGGGTGACCCAACATGTATGCCTCACACACGATGCTCAAAAGAATGCAGCCCTTAAATATATTATCGACTTACATCCCGAATATTCAAGCATTCTCATATTTACTTCTGCCAAAAGCAAGGTGCACGAAATTGTGCGTGATTTGCGCCGCAACGGGTTTAAGTCGCAGGGTATCTCTTCCGATCTCGATCAAACACAACGTGAAGAGGTGATTATCGGGTTTCGCTCCAAACGTATCCGCATCTTGGTCGGTACCGATGTAATTAGCCGTGGTATTGACATCAAGGAGATTAATATGGTGATAAATTTTGATGTGCCACATGATGCCGAAGATTACGTGCACCGCATTGGGCGTACAGCAAGAGCCAATAGCGAAGGCGAAGCCTATACACTGGTGAATGAGAAAGATATGCAACGAATGCAAAGCATTCAAGAGTTGATTGAAGCTGAAATTCCACGTTTGGCTTTAGCTGAAGAGTTAGGCTCTCAACCCGAGTGGAAACCGGGCGGTTTCCGATCCGAAGGAAGAAGTTTCCGACCAAAAGGCAATAGCGGTTCCGGACACAATAACGGCAAGCGTCGTTTCGATGGCGGAAAACCACGTCCACCACGATAAAACCTCCCCTAACCCCTCCGAAGGAGGGGAACCTGAGAATCTGATAGCACGCAAATTTCCGCAAATAAGCGCGAATAAACTGCCGTGCTCTTCATAATCCACTAACAATCATCAATCCAGATTACCCCCTCGCCTTCGGAGAGGGGGCAGGGGAGAGGTATTAGAACGCTATATCGTAAAGTCCTTCAGCATCTTTTTCAAACCACTCTAAGCTCATATCGGTCATCGGGTGGCTTCTGAGCCGTTCTATGATTTCGTGACTGATGGTGGCTGCATGGCTACCTACCATGCTTACACGATGCACCTGATCCACAGTTTTAAAACTTGCTGCCAGCACCTTTGTGTGGAGTTTAAATTGTTCGATATTTTCCACAATGTGTTTTACCACTTCAATGCCGTGCGATGAAATATTGTCTAAACGGTTCACGTAGGGTGCCACCCAGTCGGCTCCGGCTCTGGCGGCAACAAGTGCTTGTTGCTGTGTGAAAATTGCCGTTGCAGTCACATTAATGCCCGCTTCTTTAATCATCGACATAGCTTTATATCCTTCTTTCGATACCGGAATTTTGGCATAATAATTATCGCCAAGACTAAATTTTGCTTTGTAGGCTTTGGCTTCCCTCAGCATATCTTCCGCTTTACTGCTAATCATTTGCACATGGAGCATCTTATCACCCACAAGCTCTATTATTTGAGGCAAAATTTCGGACAAAGGCTTTTTTTCGGCCGCAATAATTGTGGGGTTGGTGGTAACACCGGCTAGAGGAAAGTAATAAAACAACTCTTTCAATTCTTCAACATTTGCTGTATCAGCTAAGTAAATCATAATTTATAAGATTAATTTATTGTGTGAGAGATAGCGCAAGTGCTTTATTGTTATGAACTTGCAAAATATAAGATGGTGCAAAAGGAGTTGACTCTGTGTCAACTCTTTGCGAAGGAGGGTTAATTGGCCGTGATTCCCCTGAAAAATTCCCAAATCACGATACCGGCTGTAACTGAAACATTGAGCGAATGTTTGGTGCCGAACTGAGGTAATTCTATACAACCATCGCTGGCATCGACCACCTCTTGTTGTACTCCTTTTACTTCGTTGCCGAGAATGACCGCATATTTTTTTTCGGCATCCAGTTCCAAATCCGTAAGCATGGTACTTCCTTCTGCCTGCTCAATGGCAAAAACGGTATAGCCCTCAGCTTTAAGTTGTGTTACAGCATCAAGCGTCTGTTCAAAATATTTCCATTCTACAGAAAACTCAGCACCCAAAGCCGATTTGTGGATTTCGGCATGAGGCGGGGTGGAGGTAATGCCGCAGAGATAGACCGCTTCGGCCAGATAAGCATCGGAAGTGCGAAACGCCGAACCCACATTATGTAGGCTGCGCACATTGTCGAGCACAACTACCAAAGGCAGCTTTTCCGCCTGCTTGAATTCGTCCGTCGAAAGGCGGTTCAGCTCGTTTATCTTGAGTTTACGCATAAATATAAGTTCCCGCAAATTTCGCGGATAATCGCAGAAATGAATTGGTGTTTTCATATTTACCCCCTCTTGTGGAGGGGGCAGGGGAGGCTTTTTTATTTCACTTCCACGCCGTTTGTCACCGTTACTCGTGGCTGAATAAGCACCAACTTTCCGTCAACATCTTCGGCCGAAAGAATCATTCCTTCGCTCATAATGCCACGGAGTTTGCGCGGTTCAAAGTTGGCAATAAAGCAGACTTGAGTACCGATAAGTTCTTCGGGATAAGGATAATACTTGGCTATGCCCGAAAGGATAGTGCGCTCTTCCAGTCCATCGGCAATGCGGAATTGCAACAGCTTGTCGGCTTTAGGCACTTTCTGACAATCGAGCACTGTACCCACGCGAATATCCACTTTCATAAAGTCTTCAAACGCCACATTTTCTTTCACCGGAGTTGCCTTGTAAGCGGCAGCTTCGTTGGCTTTTTTGGTATCCAACAATTTTTGAACCTGAGCTTCCACCACGCTATCTTCAATTTTCTCGAACAGCAATGCAGCTTCGTTCAATTGATGGCCTTCTTTGAGCAGATTGAAATGCCCCAAATGTTCCCAGTTACATTCCGGCAACCCAATCATATTGCGCAATGTCTGGGCAGTAAAAGGCAAGAATGGTTCAAAGGCAATGGCTAAGTTGGCAGTGATTTGCAAGCTGAGGTTCATAATGGAAGCCACACGCACCATATCTGTTTTTGCCAATTTCCATGGCTCCATATCGGCCAGATATTTGTTCCCGATACGCGCCAGATTCATTGCCTCTTTCAGGGCATCACGAAAACGGTAGCCATTGAGCAATCGTTCCATTTCGGCTTGTACTGCCACAAATTCTTCTAAAGTTTGACGGTCGTAGTCGGTCAATTCTCCCTGAACAGGCACTTTCCCGTCAAAATATTTTTGAGTCAAAACCAACGCGCGGTTCACGAAGTTGCCGAAGATGGCCACAAGTTCGTTGTTATTGCGTGCCTGAAAATCTTTCCAGGTGAAGTCGTTATCTTTGGTTTCGGGAGCATTGGCAGTGAGTACATAGCGCAATACATCCTGCTTCCCGGGGAATTCTTCCAGATATTCGTGCAACCACACCGCCCAATTGCGGGAAGTGGAAATTTTATCGCCTTCGAGGTTCAAGAATTCATTGGCGGGTACATTTTCGGGCAGAATATAGCTCCCGTCAGCTTTTAGCATTGAGGGAAACACAATGCAGTGAAACACGATATTGTCTTTGCCAATAAAATGCACCAACTTGGTTTCAGGGTCTTTCCACCATTTTTCCCAACTGCCATATTGTTCGGGGTCTTTCTGACACATTTCAATGGTATTCGAGATATAGCCGATAGGCGCGTCAAACCACACATAGAGCACTTTGCCCTCGGCACCTTCTATAGGCACAGGCACACCCCAGTCGAGGTCGCGGCTCACGGCGCGTGGCTGTAAGCCCATGTCGAGCCACGACTTGCATTGACCATACACATTGGGTTTCCATTCTTTATGGGTTTCCAGAATCCATTCGCGAAGCCATGCTTCGTGTTTGTCCAAGGGCAAGTACCAGTGTTTGGTCTCTTTCAATACAGGGATGCTACCGCTGATAGTCGATTTGGGTTGAATTAAATCTAACGGACTGAGCGAGGTGCCACATGCTTCGCACTGGTCACCGTAGGCTCGTTCGTTGCCGCAATGAGGACATTTACCGGTAATATAGCGGTCGGCTAAAAACTGTTTTGCCTCAGGGTCGTAATATTGTTCCGAAGTTTTTTCGATAAATTCGCCCTTGTCGTAGAGAATTTTGAAAAAGGCGGATGCTGTTTTATGATGAATATCGGATGAGGTGCGGGAATAGATATTGAACGAAATTCCAAACTCTTCAAACGATTTTTTGATAATAGTATGGTAGCGATCCACCACCTCTTGAGGAGTGATTCCTTCATTTCTGGCCTTGATGGTGATAGGCACACCGTGTTCGTCCGAACCGCCAATCATCACTACCTCTTCACCTTTGAGCCGCAAATAGCGTGCGTAAATATCGGCAGGCACATAAACACCGGCCAAATGGCCGATGTGGACAGGCCCGTTGGCATAGGGCAAAGCAGTAGTAATCAGCGTGCGTTTGAAATTCGTGGACATAATATAAAACGGTTCAGAGTAAATGGCTGTGAATCAGCCTTTATTGTTTATTGTTAATTGTCAATTATTAATTGTCGCATTGGTGTGCAAAGATACAAAATCTATCATATACTTTATCGTGAAGAAGTGACCGTTTTTTTAGTTGTAAAAACGCCATATTTTTCTCAACTTTGTTACATGTAAAATTCCAGACGTCTTTGTTTTCAACAACCGATAAGTTGTCTTGATTCTTATTTTTTGGTTCTTGTGGCTAATTAATTGATTTGCTTTATGATTCATAGTGAAAACCATTTGAAAAGTTCCGATTTCATCACTGATGTGGTGATTGGAATGAGCGACGGACTTACAGTTCCTTTTGCCTTGGCAGCAGGTATCAGCAGTGCCGTCAGTAGCAATCACATTGTTACCACGGCAGGCATTGCCGAAGTGATAGCCGGTTGCATTGCCATGGGGCTGGGTGGCTACCTTGCCGGTAAGACTGAGCGCGACCATTACCGCTCCGAATTGGCACGTGAGCACTACGAGGTGGTGCATCTTCCCGACAAAGAGAAAGCCGAGGTGAAAGAGATTTTTGCCGGATATGGACTGAGCGAACAAGCGCAAGAGTTGATAGCCGTAGAGCTGAGCAAAGACAAAGATAAATGGGTAGATTTTATGATGAAGTATGAGCTTGGACTTGAACGCCCCAACCCGAACCGTGCCCGTAACAGCGCGTTCACCATCGGACTGAGTTATGTGGTGGGAGGATTGATTCCGCTATCGCCCTATTTCTTCACTGCAACGCCACTTGAGGGGTTACCTATCTCGGCAGCAATTACGCTGGCATGTCTTTTTGTGTTTGGGTACATCAAGAGCAAAGTCACTGGACAGCCCGTGTGGTCGGGTGCTTTCAAAGTGATGGTTATTGGTGCCGCTGCTGCTGCCGCTGCTTTTGTGGTGGCGAAGCTGTTTAGCGCGTAAATCTCCAGTCAACGCCGTTAAAATCTATTATTACCATGCAAAAAATAATGTCAAGCGATTGGGCAGTTATTATCAATCCCAAATCGGGGAAAAAGAAGTTTCGTCAGCAGCGAAAATATCTCTTTTTGACACTGAAACATGCCGGAATTCGGTTTGAATCCAAGGTGACAAAATTTGCAGGACATGCCGCTAAAATTGCGAAACTTTTTGCGGAGCAGCATTATCAAAACTTTATGGTGCTTGGTGGCGATGGCACTTTACACGAAGTGATTAATGGTATTTTTAGCGCAAATATTGCACATACACATCCATTAAAAATTGCGTTGATTCCAAGAGGTACCGGCAATGATTGGGGTCGCTTTTGGGGACTGACCCGCGACTACAAACATTCAATCGACATATTCTTGAAAGGCAATACCAGACTAATTGATATCGGAAAAGTAATGTATAGTGTAGAAGGCGAAGCTCAAACATGTTTTTTTATCAACTCCATCGGTTTTGGACTGGATGCACTGGTGGCAAAAATTACAAATAAACTAAAACAATACATTGGCAGTCATTCATTTATATACACATTTGCAACGCTTTTGTCGGTTTTTTCATATCGGGCAAGCACGGTCATTATCGAAAGTGAAAAGGGAAGTCTTGAGCGAAAGATGATTGCTGTAAAAGTTGCCAATGGCAGTTATAGCGGTGGCGGAATGCAACTTACGCCCCACGCATTGCCCTACGATGGATTACTGGATGTGATGATAGCCCGAAAGCCCGGTTTTCTGGATGTAATGAGTGCATTGCCCCGCCTTTTTAACGGTAAATTATTGGAACACCGCATTATCGAGTCGTTTCAGACAACCAACCTGAATGTTACCTGCCACACCAATGTGTTGATGGAGGCTGATGGTATTATAATTAACGGCGAATCTCCCTACACCATCAGCATAATTCGCGATGCCATAAAAATGGTGATTCCGTAAATTCTACGATTCTTTCCCGGCATCACTCTGTCAGTTTATTTTAAAAACAGAACGCTAATCTCCGCAATTACTCACAAAACTGGATTTGTGGCTTTTGCGAAAATTAGCGTTCAAACAGATAACTCTGTGTGTTCTGGAAGAATGTTATTTTATCCCGATTTTCTTTTTAATCTCGCTCGGAATAGCATCTTTATGTACGGCAATATCGATGGTTTTGTATTTCACAAATGCTTCCGATACATACCAAATACCTTTGTACTTGCTCTCGGTGCCCCATGAGTTTTTTACCATGTAGTATTTGTTTCCTTTTTGGTCTTTGGCAATGCCAAAAATCAACATTCCGTGGTCGTCGGTGGTTTCGTAGTTGTCGAATCCCTTTTGGCGCAGTTCCTGAGTAATTACTTTTTCTTTTATCGGGCCTTTCACTTTATAAACCAAATCCTCTTTTTCCTGTTTCGACAGGCCAATCCACTTGGCTTCGTCGGTACCTGCCGGGGCTTTGTTCGGATCCACATCGGGCACCACGCCGATTCCCTGACGTGTAAACCCTTTCTCGCTTACATCTGATGCCCAAGCCACTGTAAATCCCTTGTTCACGGCATTATCAATCGTGGCCATCAACTCATCAATAGGCACATTGTTCGACTCTTCCCAACGCCAGTTATCTTCTATTTCGATGGCAAATTTGTTGTAAAAAGGGTGATGTGTAAACGAGGTGATAGAAATATAATCGTCCATGTTTAGCCCCAGCGATGCGGCAAATGTTTGTGGAGTAAAGCTCTTTCCGTTGTAGGTAAACTGTTCGGGTATTGCTCCCAGATAAGCATTCAATATGCCTTTGAAACCTTCGAACCAAGCAGTGGAAAGATGTTTGTTTGGGTTTTTGATAATGGCATCCACGTAGGCTTCTGTCACAGCATCCAACTCACCGTGGCGATGTTTGTCCTCACCGTAATTCAAGCCACGCATGGCTGTGTCGGGCACTGCACCATAGGTTTTGTAAGCATCAAACACATCGGCAAACGAACCTCCGGCAGCAAAATTAATTTTACCGTGCATCCGCACAACTTTCTGTGCTTTTTCCTGATAATTGTGGTGCACAATGAACATTTCCGACAAGTCGTACTCCGGTTTGCCCATACGCAATAACTCCGATTCCAGAAACCCGATAGCGGAGAAACTCCAGCAAGTACCCGAACTGGCCTGATTTTTCACAGGAGTAATCTTATTGGCTTTCACAGTAGTAAATACAAACCCTGTGCTGTCTTTTTTTGCCTCCTGGCCCAACAATACCGCGCTGCACAGGCACAGTACCATCGCTAACATCATCTTCTGCATATCAATCTAATTTTAAGTTGTAATTGTTCAGAGCTATTCCGCTTTTTCTGCGGGTTAAATTCTTCAGCAAGGCGCAAAGATAACGAAACTTTCTATTCGTTGTATTAAAGTGTCAACTTTTTAATTTTTCTACCTTTCACTACGCCAAAGAGAGATTATAACTGATTTGTGGATATTTCCGTACACATATTTAGTATTAAGACGATGGAGAAAGGCTTTGAAAATGAGATATTTAGTCGAAGAAGCGGAATAAGTGGAAATTTTATAAAATTTAGCACTCCAAAAGGCAAAAAACAGCCTTTGTTTTTAGGCAGTGTATAAATATTCGTGTAACTTTGCAGACCGAAAAAATTAATAAAGAAATTTTTCCATAAATCAACTTTAATTAAACCCTTTAATTATGCAACCTTCACACATTGAGCACATTGGAATAGCCGTGAAAAGCATTGAAGCAGCCATTCCCTACTACGAAAAAGTATTAGGACTAAAATGTTATTCTATCGAAGAAGTGCCTGAGCAAAAAGTAAGAACTGCTTTTTTCAAAATCGGACAAACTAAAATTGAATTGCTCGAATCGACCGATCCTGAAGGACCTGTGGGTAAATTCATCGAAAAAAAGGGCGAAGGCGTTCATCATGTGGCATTTGCAGTGGAAGGCTTGCAACAAGCTTTAGATTTTACAGCTGAACAAGGCGTTCAACTTATTGATAAACAACCCCGCAAAGGTGCTGAAGGTTTGAATATTGCTTTCCTTCACCCAAAATCAACCTTTGGTGTGTTGACCGAACTTTGCGAACAACCAAAATAATTCAGAAATTCCAGACCTCTCCCCAACCCCCTCTCCAAAGGAGAGGGGGCAATCTGCAATAGCAGCCGGATGGCTGTCTTCCCTTTCGGGAGACATAGAAGGGAGATTTAATCTTAATAAAATTAATTATGAGCAATCAACTCAGTAAAGTACAAGAACTGATTGACCTTCGAGTACAAGCACGCCTTGGCGGTGGTCAAAAACGCATCGATGCGCAACACAAAAAAGGCAAATATACTGCTCGCGAGCGTATTGCCATGTTGCTGGACGAAGGTAGTTTCGAAGAATTCGATATGTTTGTCAAACACCGTTGTACCAACTTCGGAATCGACAAAGAAACCTATCTTGGCGATGGCGTGGTAACAGGTTCAGGTACAATCAACGGTCGTTTGGTTTATGTGTTTGCACAAGATTTCACTGTATTTGGTGGTTCTTTGTCCGAAACATTGGCTTTGAAAGTTTGTAAAATAATGGATCATGCCATGAAAATGGGCGCTCCTGTTATCGGTATCAACGACTCGGGAGGAGCACGTATTCAGGAGGGTATCAATGCATTGGCCGGCTATGCCGAAATTTTCCAACGCAATATTTTAGCTTCAGGGGTGATACCTCAAATTTCAGCAATTTTCGGTCCTTGTGCCGGTGGTGCCGTATATTCGCCAGCCCTTACCGACTTCAATATCATGGCCAAAGGAAGCAGCTATATGTTCCTTACCGGCCCTAAAGTGGTAAAAACCGTTACCGGTGAAGATGTTACACAAGAACAATTGGGTGGTGCCAGCGTGCATGCAACCAAATCGGGTGTAGCTCATTTTACCATCGATACTGAAGAAGAAGGCTTACAATTGATTCGTCATTTGATGAGTTTCCTTCCTCAAAATAACATGGAAGAGTCGCCCGTAAATCCTACCACCGATCCTATTGATCGTTTGGAAGATTCGTTGAATGAAATTATTCCTGACAATCCCAACAAACCGTACGACATGTACGAAGTGATTGGTGCCATTATTGACAGCGGAGAATTTCTTGAAGTACACCGTGATTATGCACGCAATATTATTGTAGGTTTTGCCCGTTTCAATGGAAAGTCGGTCGGTATTGTGGCCAACCAACCTAAAGTATTGGCCGGTGTTTTGGATAGCAATGCTTCACGCAAAGCAGCCCGCTTTGTCCGTTTCTGCGATGCATTCAATATTCCTTTGGTTACTTTGGTCGATGTACCGGGATTCCTTCCGGGTACAGGTCAAGAGTATGCTGGTGTAATTCTACATGGCGCAAAATTGCTTTATGCTTATGGCGAAGCTACTGTGCCTAAAGTTACCGTTACCTTGCGTAAATCGTATGGTGGCTCACATATTGTGATGAGTTGCAAGCAATTGCGTGGCGATATTAACTATGCATGGCCTACAGCCGAAATTGCAGTTATGGGTGCCGATGGTGCAGTAGAAGTATTGTACAGCAAAGAGATTAAGGCTGTGGAAGATCCTGCACAACAAGCTGTTATTACAGAAGAAAAGAAGAAAGAGTACAACGATTTGTTCCTGAATCCTTATGCTGCAGCAAAATATGGCTACATTGAGGATGTAATAGAACCTCGCAACACCCGTTTCCGCGTTATTCGTGCGTTGGCACAATTGGCTACCAAAAAAGTAACCAATCCGGCTAAGAAACATGGCAATATTCCTCTTTAATTTTCAAATAAAATTCAAACAATGAAGAAGAAAATTACAGAAATCGACGGTGCCGTGTATGCTGCCATTGGCCTGGCATTGCATGAGCTTTCGGATGAAGTGCATGATGTAGAAAGCAATATTCTGACCATTAAGCACGAAACTTTCAGTTACTCTCCGTGGAGTTCCAAAGCATTTTCTATGCGCCAACCCCTGAACGTGAAGAAAAACTCATAAAAAAATTATCACATGAAAGAGTATAAATATAAAATCAACGGCAAAGAATTTAATGTAGCCATCAATAAGGTGGAAGATTCTGTGGCCGAAGTAGAAGTAAACGGTATAGCCTATCAGGTAGAAATGGAGAAAACAGTGAAAGTTGCTCCGGTGATTGTTCGTCCGGTGGTTACTGCAAGTGCTCCGGTTGCCAGTGCTTCCGCAGCAGTTGGTGCAGCAGGCGCCATCAAATCGCCACTGCCAGGTGTTATCTTAGATATTAATATCAAAGTAGGCGATGTGGTGAAGACAGGTCAAAAAGTGGCCATGCTCGAAGCCATGAAGATGGAAAACGTAATCAACGCCGATCATGATGGCAAAGTAACTGAAATTAAGGTAAATAAGGGGGATTCGGTGCTCGAAGGTGCTGACCTTATTATTATAGAATAAGCAATCAAAGTACCTGTATTTACTCCGGTTAGGGAGTAAATTATTAATTTGCATGTACATTTTTTAAAAAAGGGGACATTAATGTTCCCTTTTTTAGTATCTTTGTCGCCCAAACTTATCTAACCAAAATCAAATCTGTATTTTATGTCCTTTACTGAAACAGTAATTGATTGGGACAAACAGTTATTATTTGCTATCAATCAATTTCATTCAATCTGGGCTGACCAGTTTTTTTGGCTGGTTTCAGGTCATTTGTTGCCTATCTTACTTGGAATAGCGCTACTGTTATTCTTGTTCAAAGACAATGGAGTAAATACTTTTTGGTATTTATTGTTTCTTGCTCTTGCTATTGTGTTGTCCGACACTGTTTCCTCCACTCTTCTCAAACCTTTGGTAGCACGGTTGCGCCCCACGCACGATCCCACTATAATGAATCTGCTTCATATAGTGAATAACTACAAAGGTGGTCTCTATGGCTTTGTGTCATCACATGCGGCGAATACCTTTGCGGCGGCGATGTTTATGAGTTTATTGCTCCGAAAGCGAAGTTTAAGTATAGTCGTTTTTTTATGGGCAGCGCTTACCTCTTACTCTCGAATTTATTTGGGAGTTCATTTTCCACTCGATGTATTAGTGGGAATTGTAGTTGGTTTATTATCAGGAAGTTGTTCTTATTTATTGATGAGGTTACTTACTAATTTTATATTTAAGAAACGCAAGATACCAGTTGAAACT
>Ga0302272_1000221_pt1 | contig 26916 bp, 21 predicted proteins | sample III_Bog_N1_2_FD_198772 | JGI IMG/M metagenome (GOLD analysis project Ga0302272, IMG submission 198772) | Peat permafrost microbial communities from Stordalen Mire near Abisko, Sweden - III_Bog_N1_2 | ecosystem: Environmental > Terrestrial > Soil > Wetlands > Peat | place: Sweden: Abisko...
CGCTTCTTGGTCTAAGTCATAGTTGATGCTTTTCAATATTTTATGCCCAAAAGTCCTCCCTTTTTTATTAATCCAAAATAAAATAATAACTCTGCCTTCCACAGATTTTTTAATTGCACTTTGAGGGTAATGAATATTTTTAGATAGAAAATTATCTATCGTATCAAATCCCGCAGGAATTGGTTCAGGGCACGAAAACATTATGTTATCACGCTTTGGCAATGTATCATAAAAAGAAACGGGGAGCTTGAAATTCACGGGAATTGTATAGGATACTCTGACAGGTTGTTTGCGTTGCATAGCCGGGTGTGCAAATTTCATTAAACTGACTACTCTCCAAGCCTCGCTATCCAAAGATGCCTCCACACCTCTGACAATTTGTGTGTGCGACACGGAGCCGTCTTTTTCTACCCAACATTGGGCAATTACTCTGCCTTCAATCCCTTCGTGTAAAGCTTTTTCGGGATACGCCATTGTCCGTTCAATCCAGTTTTCCATTGGTTCTGTGCCAAAATCAGGCATTTCTTCAGGAGGAGAAAACATCTCAAAATATTTCTCATTGGTTATGTAAATTGATTCTTTCTTCGCCACCGGTTTTTCTTTGGGCGGGATACTTAATAAACTATCTGAACCTTTAAACGAAGAGGGGTCAAACTGCAGTTGCTTTGTATTAGCTGAAGCAGGTGTTTTGCTACTCTGTGCCACGCAAAGCGCATACAGACATAGTGAACTGATTAAGAAGATTGTGCGAAGCATAACGATTGAAAATTAAGAAAATTAGCCCAAACCGACATTTTAAGTTCCTTCATTCTCTGAGCACAAATATAGACAATTATTATTATCAAATTGATTTTTAATACAAAATTGCCGGTGTGTAGCATATAAATCACCGTTTTTCTTTCACTATCTTTGTGCTATCTTTGCGAAAATAGTATTGAATGGCATTAATGGATTAAAACCAGTCAATTATGATTAACTATGAGGCACTTTTCAAAATTTCATACGGTTTGTATGTAGTCTGTTCGGGTAATAAAGTGAAGGGCAACGGGTTTGTGGGGAATACTGTGATGCAGGTTACTTCCTATCCGATGCAAATAGCGGTGTGCTGTAACAAAAACAACTTTACTGCCGAACTGATTGCCCAAACGGGGGTGTTGTCGGTGTCGATATTGCCTCAAACGGTATCACCGACTGTGATTGGAACCTTTGGTTATCAAAGCGGACGCGATATTGACAAACTAAAGGATTTTGAAGTGCGATACGGTATCCAGGATGTGCCGGTGCTTCTCACCGATGCTATTGCCACGCTTGAATGTAAAGTGAATCAGACCATTGACTCAGGTACGCACTTTGTCTATATTTGCGAAGTGACCGATGCCACTTTGCTAAATGATAGTGATCCTATTACCTACGATTATTACCGCAAGGTGAAAAAGGGGGTTTCGCCTCAAAACGCGCCCACTTATGTGGATGAATCAAAAAAAGAAACTGCTCCGACATCCGAAAAACACCGCTGTTTAGTGTGCGGATACGTCTATGACGATGCGGAGAATGAAATTCCCTTTGCCGAACTGGATGGAGACGACTATGAATGTCCCGTATGTCAAGCCAACAAAGGGCAATTTGTAAAAATTGAATAGTAAAATCAGTAATCAGTTCAAAATTGAGAGTATGTCAATTACTGAAATTTTGAAATTATAAATCTAGAAATTGTATTAGAACATGTATCAAATAGAAGTCAAAAACGTTATAAAATCTTTCAAGGATGTGCAGGCGGTACGGGGTGTATCGCTCACCATCAATAAAGGAGAATTTGTGGCACTGCTCGGACCAAACGGTGCGGGCAAAACCACTCTGGTAGAGATGATGGAAGGGCTGAAAAAGCCCGACGGGGGCGAAATTCTACTTCAGGGAATGAACTGGCGAAAACACGAGAAAGAGTTACGAAAAGTAATCGGACTCTCGCTTCAGGAAACACGGTTCACCGAAAAACTCACCATACGCGAAACCTTGCGACTCTTCGCCAGTTTTTTTGGATTGGGCAACGAGCGTGTGGATGAAGTGATTGCACTTACCGAACTCGGTTCAAAACAGAAGTCGATGGCAGGCTCGCTTTCGGGTGGGCAGCGGCAACGACTGGCTTTGGCGGTAGCCCTGCTCAACCATCCTGAAATTCTTTTCCTCGACGAGCCCACTACGGGTCTCGACCCTAACTCACGGCTCGATTTGTGGAACATCCTCAAAGGGCTTAAAGACCAGGGAAATACCACGCTAATTCTTACCACCCACTACATGGAGGAGGCCGAATCGCTGTGCGATCATATCATCATTCTCGATGAAGGTAAAATATTGCGCGAAGGCAAGCTCGAAGATTTGCTCGATGAAAACTCCCATAATCTTGATGAATTGTTCATTAACCTGACCGGGAAAAAACTGAATGAAGAAGCGCACCATTAATATTATTTACTACTAAAATTTAGGACAAGTTTCGACCTGTCCATACCAATAACTATGAAATCAATTAAAAAGAACCAATTATATCAGCTCACACTTACACAGTTTCTCGAAACGGTGCGTGAGCCTTCCGTGCTCTTTTGGGGCATGGTCTTTCCAGTGCTTATTTCTATCGGTTTGGGGCTTGCATTTACACAAACTTCGGCATCAAAGTTTCATATCGCGGTGGTCGAAAAACAAGCTACCGCGCTCGATTCGTTGCTCTCTATCTACGGCAAGCAGTCAACACACCATGACAAAACTATGTTCACATGGACGGTAGCTGATAATACGCTGGGCAACACCGAGCTTAACTTCACCAAAAGCACGATGAAAGAGGCTATTGTGGCACTCAAACGGGGCGAAGCCGATGTCATTATTACCGATTCGCTGGGCAAGGTGTGTTATCGTTTCGACCCTCACAACTCGCAGGCACAACTTATCTACATGAAGCTCTCTTACCTGATGAAACACCCTACTAAGGTTGCTTCGACAGAGCAGGGACGTATTGAACCGCTGACATTGAAAGGTGCGCGCTATATTGATTTTCTTATTCCCGGACTGATTACACTCGGCATTCTCAACGCGTTGATGTGGGGAATCAGCTATGCCATTATCGAACGTCGTTCGCAGAAACTTCTGCGGCGCATGGTGGCTACTCCAATGAAGAAATCGAATTTTCTGATTGCCATGATGTTGGTGCGATTTTTGATGAATCTGATAGAAGCGGGAGTGCTCTTCTTTTTCTCGTGGCTTTTCTTTGGCATTGTCATTCAGGGTAATATAGGAGCATTGCTGGCGATATTGTTTGCCGGGAATGTAGCATTTGCCGGAATTTCGGTGCTGATTGCCTGTCGCACTTCTAAAACAGAAGTGGGTACCGGCTGGATAAATGCCGTCACCATGCCGATGATGATTCTTTCGGGTATTTTCTTCAGCTATCACAACTTCCCCGAGTGGAGCATGGGCTTTATCAAGTCACTGCCTCTCACAGCTCTTACCGATGGCGTACGCAGCATCTTCAACGAAGGAGCCGGTTGGATGGATATTGCCACACCCTCGCTGCTACTCACAGGCGTTGGGGTGGTTTGTTTTATCCTTGGTTTAAAGGTATTTAAGTGGTATTAAAAAGAAGACAGAGTTGATTGAAAACCATTCACAAACAATAGGTAACACAATGGAAAAGAAAGCGGTGGAAACACCCTTAATGAAGCAATATTATCAGATAAAAGAGAAACATCCCGATGCCATTCTGCTATTTCGGGTAGGCGATTTCTATGAGACTTTCTCCGATGATGCGATAAAGGCTTCTGAGATTTTGGGAATCACGCTTACCCGCCGTGCCAACGGATCGGCACAATTTGTGGAACTGGCGGGCTTTCCGCACCATGCGCTCGATACCTACTTGCCTAAGTTGGTGCGGGCCGGTATGCGGGTGGCGGTGTGCGACCAGCTCGAAGATCCGAAAAAAACCAAAACCATTGTAAAACGAGGTATCACTGAGGTTGTTACGCCCGGAGTTTCCATCAACGATAATGTGCTCAACCATAAGGAAAATAACTTCTTGGCAAGCGTGCATCTCAATGGCAAAATGGCCGGACTGGCGTTTTTGGATATTTCTACGGGCGAATTTCTCACTGCCGAAGGAACGTTGGAATATGCGGATAAACTACTCAATAGCTTTTCGCCCAAGGAGGTGCTTCACGAAAGGAACAAACGCAAGGAGTTTACCGAAGCCTTTGGGAATAAATTTTTCACCTACGAACAGGAAGATTGGATTTATACTGCCGATTCGGCAAATGACCGCCTGCTGAAACACTTTGAAACCAGTAATTTGAAAGGCTTTGGAGTGGAAAATCTACCCAATGGTGTGATTGCAGCCGGGGCTATTCTCTATTATCTAGACCACACACAGCACCTTAATAATGCACAAATTACACGCTTGTCGCGCATTGAAGAGGAGCGTTTTGTGTGGCTCGACCGCTTCACGGTGCGCAATCTTGAACTTTTTTCAGGACAACATGAGGGCGCTACTTCACTGTCGGATGTGCTCGATAAAACCGTCACGCCAATGGGTAGCCGCCTACTGAAACGGTGGATTTCGTTCCCACTAAAAAACCTGAAACAGATAGAGGAACGTCACAATGTGGTGGAACATTTTTTTCGGGATACGGAGATTAAAATGTTGTTAGACCAGCAACTTGCATTAGTGGGCGATATGGAACGGATTGTCTCTAAAATTGCCGTGGGGCGTGTTTCTCCGCGCGAAGTGGTGCAACTCAAAGTGGCACTCTCGGTGGTAGAACCGGTAAAGGCGGCTTGTCTGGGCACTCAAAACCCCACATTGCACAAAATTGGGGAGCAGTTTAATCCATGTGAGAAAATTCGCAACCGCATTGCCACTGAGATAAATAACGATCCGCCAAATGCGCTTAATCGGGGAGGAGTAATTCAACCCGGAGTGAATGCTGAGCTTGACGAGTTGCGCACCATTGCCTATTCGGGCAAAGATTATCTGTTGCATATTCAGCAACGCGAAAGTGAGGCAACAGGTATTCCGAGTCTGAAAATCAGCTTCAATAACGTGTTCGGTTATTACATTGAAGTGCGTAACACACACAAAGATAAGGTGCCGGAGAACTGGATTCGAAAGCAGACCCTTGTGGGTGCCGAACGCTATATTACCCAAGAGTTGAAGGAATATGAGGAGAAAATTCTGGGAGCCGAGGAGAAAATACTTGCTTTAGAGACCGGACTTTTCAACGATTTGGTAGTGGCTTTGTCCGACTATATCGCGGCATTTCAGCTAAATGCCAATCTGTTGGCGCAGCTTGATTGTTTGCTTTCGTTTGCCAAAGTAGCGGCTCAAAACAAATATGTGCGTCCGCAAATGAATGATAGTTACGCTATTGACATTAAACAAGGGCGTCACCCCGTGATTGAACGACAACTGCCTGCCGGAGAGAGCTATATTGCTAATGATGTTTATTTGGACAAAGACACGCAACAAATTATCATCATTACAGGTCCCAACATGGCAGGTAAATCGGCTTTGTTGCGACAAACGGCGCTTATCGTGCTGATGGCGCAAATCGGTAGTTTTGTGCCCGTGGAGAGTGCTGCAATTGGTGTGGTGGATAAAATTTTCACCCGTGTAGGTGCCAGCGATAATATTTCGTCGGGCGAATCGACCTTTATGGTGGAGATGAACGAGGCGGCCAGCATTTTGAACAATATTTCCGACCGCAGTCTGGTGCTTTTCGATGAACTTGGTCGGGGAACAAGCACCTATGATGGCATATCAATTGCTTGGGCTATTGTGGAATATATACACGAACACGCCTTTGCAAACGCCAAAACGCTTTTTGCTACTCACTATCACGAGTTGAATGAAATGGAGAAGTCGTTCAAGCGGGTGAAAAACTTCAATGTGTCGGTGAAAGAGGTGGACAAACGCGTTATTTTTATGCGTAAATTGGTGCGTGGAGGGAGTGAACACAGCTTCGGGATTCATGTAGCCAAAATGGCCGGGATGCCGCAAAGCGTAACCAAACGGGCGGATGAAATCTTGGTGCAACTCGAAAGCGACAATCGTAAATCGGGCATTGCAAAGCCGGTGGATAAAATTGCGGCCACGCGCGAAGGGTTTCAAATGAGCTTTTTCCAACTCGATGACCCTGTATTGGCACAAATAAGGGATGAAATAAAAAACACCGATATCAACAACCTCACTCCTGTAGAAGCATTGAACAAACTGAACGAGATTAAGAAGATAATCACGGGAAAATAGATTAATGTGGTAATAGGCTAATTTAGTAATGGATTAATAAACTGAATGTTATGCTTATGTGATTTTGGAATAAGCCTATTTTCCGTATTTATTCAATGATTTCAATGTAAATTTTAATTGTTCATTATCAATTATTTATGGCAGGTTGGCGAAAATATTATCCCTATATCAAATGGCTGGTCTTGATAGCTTCTTATGGTTTTCTGGGGTGTAAAATTTTTGAGTTTGCTCATAGTCCGGCTTCTGATAGCGAGTGGTATTTGCTTTCATGGAAACAGATAGGTTGGTTGGTGATGGCAATGATTTTGCTTCCGGCAAATATCGGCATTGAAACCATCAAATGGCGTTATTTAGTGGCGGGCATCGAAAAACTCACTTTCGTTAAGGCACTCAAATCGGTGATAAGCGGTTATACCACAGGCTTTTTTACTCCCAATCGCTTAGGGGAATATCCGGGACGGGCAGTCTATCTACCTTCCGGTACCCGTTGGAAAGCTATCACTTTTGGAATGGTGGGTACACTGGCACAGACCATTATTTTACTCTTGTTCGGACTATTCTCATTTTGTCTTTTGGTGGGGCAGCGTAGCTTTCCGTTTTTAGCAAATGAGCATTTGTTGATGGCACTTTTTGTTATTGAAGTGTGTCTCGCTTTTACCATTTATCTCTTATTACCCCGCCTTTCGCGTTTTGCCAATCGTTGGAATATTTCGCTTAAAACCAATACATTATTGCAATGGCTTAGTACCTTTAACACACGTCAATTGGCTTATGTGTTGCTGCTAGCGTTGACACGATATGCCGTTTTTTGCCTGCAATTTTACTGTATGCTTCGTTTTTGCAGTATTCAAATCACAGTGTGGCAGGGATTTGTCTCTATTGCCTCAGTCTATCTGTTTGTTACTTTTACTCCTTCCATTGCTTTTTCAGAAGCAGCTATCCGTGGCTCTTACGCTGTGCTTTTTGTGGGAATGTTTTCGGCCAATACAGTGGGTATTGCCTTAGCTGGTGTATTGGTCTGGTTTCTCAACGCGGTGATTCCCATGTTAGTAGGTTCTGTTTTCTTTTCCAAGACAAAAATATAAGAGGTTGTCTCTTAGGTAGATACAACCTCTTACTTTTTAAATGTAACACCGCTCTAATGAACTATTCCGTTGAGGTCATTCACAAATTTCATGTCACCCGTGGTAGGGTCGAGGTAAAAAGCCTCTCCTTTGCTGTTTTTCTGAATAGCATGTCCTGCTTTATCTACCCCAATAATATTCACGTCCATTATGCTTTCTGCCGCCATTTTGATATGAAACAGCTGTTTTTGTTTTGTGTTTCCGTTTGCAACCACTGCTTTGCCGGCACTGTTTAACTTGATGTAGCCATTGAAATTTGAAAATTCTTCAGGCTTGATAAAAATCAAATCGCCGGTTTGAGCATTTATCGTAAAGAGTTCACTTTTACTGTTTCTATACACAGGATTGCCGTTTTCTATCCCCACAATAGTCATTTTGCCATCAGGAAAGCGTTGCTTGGTATAGCTGGCTATATTTTTTTTTGTGGTTTGAACTTGCGTCTCTTTTGTAACTGTTTGTCCGCTTAATGTGGCGGGAAACGCTTGTACAGCAAGTATTGCCGCTGTGGTCAGCATCGCTTTTGATGCACTGTTTGTTTTTATTGATGATGTTTTCATTGTTTTTGTTGTTGAATTGTTTAAAATCACTTCTGCTCAATTCCCAGCAATGTGCCTCTGCAATTTGCAGTACCACAATGACATGGAAATAAATTTTTCTGTTCCTCGGGTGAAAGATTCACGTTGGTGTCGAAGCCCAGTTTATAGTCAAAACTGAGTTCAGTACCCGTGATAATTTCCTCCGAAGCATAGATGTATGGAGTTTTATCGAAATAAAGCACTTCGCAATTGGGATCGCAACTATGGTTGATAAATCGGGCGTCATTCCCGCCACGTTCTCCGTCAATTGCCATAATGTCGTTCAGATTCATCACATAAATCATGCTCGTGAGCCCATTGGCTAAATCATTCACAAGATTTGACTTCAATACTTTTTCGCCCGTGTATTCAAATATTCGGGTTCCTTTTGGAATTATCTTTTTTGCAAAAACGCCCTTTCCGTGTATCGGAGAATCTTTCACTATTGTAAAATCACGGTCGCTCATTTTTATAGCCACTTTAGGATTCATCTATTTATATTCGATTTTTGTGAATGCAAGTTCAAGTTTTTCGGTGGCATGACCGCTGCTCCTACTACTCATTTCGTCGGCACTGACATTTTTAAGCACTGCATTTTCTATATTGATGCGTTTAATGCCCTGATTATCATTCAGGAAAATTACTGAAATGCTTCGTCTATCGGTTTTTCCATCCAGTACACTTTGTCTCCATTTCCGAAGTGTTTGGTCTTGTGCCGTCACTTTTATAATGGTCAATGTTTTAGCATCTTCATTTATCTCCACTTTGATAACTCCTCCAGAAACAACTCCGTCAATTTCCAAAGAAAAACGGTTTGCTAGATTAAAATCGCCGGTGGTTTTTGATGTTCCTTTCAACTTTTTAGTGTTGCTACCGGGTTCCTCATCCGATTGTTCATACACTCGCACGTTACCTATTGCATTTTTAGCGGTATCGTGTCGTGTTTTAGCTAGTTGCTCAAAAGATGTACCACTGTTTTGTGGTTCGGTGTTGATCGATGTTCCCTGACTTATTGCACTTCCGGCAGTATGTAAACCGGCATTCACCTTTTCGCCAAAAGTGGCTCCCTGAGTTTGTTTTGATACGGTTGTTTTCTCTGTTGACTGCCCAAAGCATAAAGATGCTGTAATAAGTAATGAGCTTGTAATTAAATATTTGTATAACATGTTGTGTTGATTTAGAGTATGAGTAAAATTCAATGTAATTGATAATTGTTACTCACGGGTTAATAATAAATTTGTGTCAGAATTTAGATTTGCAAAAAGTATTTTCTGCAAATTTCAAAAGTATTGTTTTTCGAATTATTTTTAAGTGTTAAACAGTTGATTTTCAATAAAAATTGCTGTAATGCTGAGTAAAGATATAATGGTTTTGAAAGATTCCTTCTTCGGAGGCTAAAAAAACAGGGAAAATTGGTGACTTCATAAAGTGCTCATCGGGTAGAAATAAAAAGAGGATGTCGGTAAAGACACCCTCTTAATCGTATTGCCGAACCGGAAGTTCGACCGATAAGTGTTTGTTTCACAACATACAACCTATCAACACTAAACAAAGTTTATTTGGATTGCATGGCTCGAATTGTTAAAGCCATAAAGAAGTTATTTTCGTAGAAAAATTATTTTCCACGGGTTTACTCCTGTTCCAAACGAAAATTTCTTTTTGCCTGTGGAATCAAAGCAATATACTTTTCCGTTTGACACGTAATCACTGGCGGCAGCAGCTACATATACATCGCCATTGGCGGAATTTACGGCAATGCCGTTTGGAAGGGTTACATCCGTGCCGTCGGTAATAAATTCAGTGGCAGTGCCTGTAGATATGTTCATGGCTTTTACTACCGGTTTGTTTGTGCCATAGTCAAAATTACAGAAATATAGAGTTGAGCCTTTAATGGCAAAATCGGCTGCCGCGGAGTTGGCATATGTTTTTGTAACCACATCAGTCTGAGGATTAATCACTTCTATTGCTGAAGCGATGGTCCCGTAGTTGCCATGCGAAAGCAGATACACATTACCATCATCGCCGGTTTTAATGGTAAATGGATTCATCACTACCGTAATTGTTTTTGTTTCAACAAATGTAGCAATGTCGAATACGGAAACGGTGGTGCCGTAATTGCCTGTCATATAGTTCAATCCTCCCGAGTTGGATACATAGAGCTTGTTGTTGGCAACGCAGATTCCATCTGGATTTTGGCCTGCTGTTGCATAGGCTTCTATCGATAGTGTAGAGGTGTCAATGCGCGCCACGCTTCCATCGAATGAGCATACATAGGCCTTGTTTTTATTAAATGTCAAGCAACGGGGTTGACGTGCCGTCGTGCCGTTTACCAATGATATGGTTTTGAGTAATTTACCATTCAGATCAGTTACTTGTACCACACTCGACACATTGACCACAATATAAATTTTTCCACCATAAATTGCCAAGTCATTGCCCGTATCACCAAGTCCCACACCATTTTGCGATTTAAACCAATCTACCGAAGTTGCGCCATTGTCAAGGTTGTAGGAGGTAAGAGTGCTGTTGTTGTAACTCATTGAGCCCTGGCTTAATACATACACATTGCCATCTGAGGCTACTGTAGTATCATCTTTTGTACACGAGGATAAACTGACTACTGCTAACGCGGAAACTGAAAGAAAAAACTGGTTTAACTTCTTCATAATTTGATGATTAATATAATGTAAATTTCAAAATTTTCAATTTCAAGATTTTATAATCTGGCAATATTTTCCTGGCTACTGTCACACTAAATGTACGATTGACTTGTGTCAATTTGTGTTCCATTTAGTGTGGAATGCGGTCACCATTTCCAGCTCAGGCTTATGCGCCATGAACGTCCGGGCATGGGATAATTTCTGACCACAGCATATTGACTGTCGAACGCATTCAATACTTCGGCTTTTGCCTGTAGTTGTGTATTGCCCATCTCGAATTTTCGCCATGCGCTTACTCCACTTTCGCTGTAACCGGATAACCGGCTATGACTCAAATCATAGCGGTCGCCGGAAAAAAGGATGTTGTACGAGAAATTGACCAAATTCGTCATTAAACCAACAGTGGCAGCTCCCGAATGTTCTGGTGCGTAAGCAATTAGTTGTCCGTAAGACGAATTTTGAGAATTGCTCCGGTCAATGTCATGTTGATAGGTATAACCTGCATCGGCAGTGAGGCTTACGTTTTTCGAGAGAGTATATCCGCCTCGTAAAGCCACATCCACACCTTGTATATGTACTTTGCCTATATTAAGCATCGACCAGATAAAGAGGTCTTTAGCAGGAATGGCAATGATTTTATTTTTCACTTTGTTGTAATACACATCTGTAGAAACGGAGAAGTATTTGCCTGAAGATTTTAAAAGATAAGAAATGCCGGCATTAAATTGTTGAGCCACTTCAGGATTGAGTGCCATATTACCTATTCCTCTGTAATACAGTTCGTTGAAAGTGGGCATTCGGTATGTCTCTTTATAGAAAAGACGTAGCTGTAAATCGTTATTTTTAAATGGGTTGAAGGCAATGCTCATCATCGGTGATAGTCGTTGGCGATTGGGAGCTGAAGCACCAACTTCTGTCTGTTCTCTAATGTCGGTGAATAATAATGCACCCTCTGCATTGATTTTTTGTGAAGTATAGCGTCCTTTTAAGGTAGTAAATGAGGTGTAGCGGGTTGGTTGCGAAAAGTCGGTGAGATTGGCATTCACGTGATTAACCATCAAGTCGGTAGCCAACGAACTATCGAAACCGTGACCAATATGTTGACTCAATGCGGCATTTACATAGTACTCTTGTTGGCGAAACTGGTTGTCAATGCCACCTGTGGAGTTGAGAAAATAGGGGTCAATATAGCGTGTATACGAATATGCTGCTTTGCAGGAAGCCGAAAACCGGGTGGTCGTCGTAAATTGAGATTGGTACGATGCCTGTGCAAAATAATCGTCTTCCTGCAAGCGCTGGCCTTGCGACGAATAGGGATTGTATAGAATGACAGCTCCCGGTAAACCTCGTTGGCTCGAAAATGCGTATAGCTTCGTTTTCAGCTCATTATGTTTGCTTGGAAAGTAAAAAAGATTGAGTTCACCGCGAAAAATCTTTACATCGCTGTTTGCCCTACGGTGGTGTTCAATGGAATCACCGTTGTGAATTGTATAGGGATATTTTCCGTCAGCATACTGAAAATCAGCAATCAACGAAGAGTACAGGCGTGATTTTAATTTGTTTTGGAGTATAAGTGAAGGATGAATCAGTCCGAATGAACCTCCAGTGAGACTGAGTGTGCCTTTGCACCATTGCAGCGAATCGAAATGAGGCCTTTCGGTTTGTACCGACAACAGGCTTGCATTGGAAAATGCCCGTGCACTTTGCAATAAATCGGCAGAATTGCCATTGGCCAACGAAATTTCTTCCACATTCACCAATGTCATTCTGCCTAAATCCACCTGCCCGTTTTGCGCATCGCTCATCGGCACTCCATCATATGAAACACCGGTATGTGTAGCTCCCAATCCGCGAATGGAAACGGTTTTCAGTCCGCCAATTCCACCGTAATCTTTCACCGTGACACCGGCGAAATGCTTTACCACATCCGACAGTTGCAGCACGTTCAATTGTGCAATGCTGACGCTGTTGAATGTTTGCACGGGAGTAGTTGTTTGCGTCAAGCGGGGCAACGAAACTGCAGTTACCGTTACTTCGGGAATGGAGTGGATAGAGTCTTTTTGAGCAACCAGCAATTGGCACACGAGTAGTAAGGGCAACAAAACCAATGGTTTAATTATCCGAAACTGACGGTCAGTCAAAAAAATGGAATCAGGTAAATACAACATAAAAAACTGTTTGATACTCAAACAGCTTCGCGGTCGTGCAAAAAATCAAATGGAAACTATGCAGATTCTCATTTGCTTGAAAGCTCTTTCCTCGAAAGCTCAAAACGGTTGATTTGCACGGCAGGTCTCCTGACTTATCCCCGATTCGGACAGCCTTCCCATTACTTTGTACTCAGTATTTTGTACTCAGTATTCAGTATGCAATACCAGTTGATTAAAACTGTGTATGTGTACTTTTTACTGTGTACTTTTTACTTTTTACAAAAAACAGTGGCTAAAGTAGCGCCGAAACGTTGCATAGGACTTACAGTAGCGGGTCTGTTCAGGATTTTCACCTGATTCCCTTTTCATCACCCGGAACGAACATTCCGTGGCGAACCAATGCGGGAGCAAAGGTAAGACTATTTTTTTGACTGTACCAAAAAAGGAAATAATTTTATGAACAAAATTACAATAATCTGATAATGTGGTCTTTAATTAATATAGGAAGTAGCAAGAGATTATTCATTGTCAATTCTCCATTGTTCATTATCAATTGCGTTGATAGATGTCCTGTATCACTAATCCGGCCAGGGTAAAGCCGAATATTGCGGTGATATGCGCGGTTGTTCCGTTGATTTGAGCTTTAAGGCTGCACCATTCGTGATTCACCAAATCGGGGTCGCCGGGGCCGGCTTCAGCTCTTGGACACATACATTTTTCGGTACCGCACGAGGCGTTTGCGCCACGGTTTTCGAGCAACTCATCACTATATACACAGAGAAATTTCTTGGCCGGCATCTCTCCCTTGCGAATTTTTTTGCGTAAAGCAGCTCCCAGCGGGCAGTGTTGTACCTTCCAAAACTCGGTCACTTTTATCCGTGTAGGGTCAATGCGAAGCGATGCTCCCATGGAGGAGAACAGCACGGCATTAGTACGGGTTGAGGTACGAATAAGGTGCGCTTTGCTCTCCAAACTGTCGATGGCGTCAATAATGTAATCGAAAGATGGCAAGTCAAAGGAATCGGAAGTTTTGGCATTGTAAATTCGCTGAATAGCAGTAATTTCAGCTTTTGGATTAATTTCCAACAGTCGTTTTTTTAGTACATCGGTTTTTACTTCGCCCACGGTTTTTGTGGTGGCATGCAATTGTCGGTTGATATTGGTAACGCAAACACGGTCTGAATCGACAAGGGTAAGGTGGCGGATTCCGGTGCGCACCAGACTCTCAGCGCACCAACTACCCACACCACCAATGCCAAAAATAATGACACGCATCTGTGCCATTCGCTCCATTATGTCGTTGCCCACTAATAATTCCGTGCGCTGAAATAAACCTTTTTCAATGCCCATTTTGCTCTATTTCTTTGAGTTAGCTATTTGTTATTCAATAAGTTTTGAGGAGTGCAAAAATACACAAAAAAGCCGAAACCTTTGATTTTGTGATGTGTTTTGCTTCTAAAAACGTATATGAATTACCTGATGGTCATTACGGCAAAAAAATGGGATATGCTGCCACCCAGCACAAAGAAATGCCAGATTGCATGGTTGTAAAGCGGTTTGCGCTTGGCATAGAAAATGGTGCCGAGACTATAAAATGCGCCACCAATCATCAGCCACATAAAACCCTCAAACGGAAGAGTTTGGTAAATAGGTTTTACAACAAATACAATAATCCAACCCATTGCAAGATAGATATATAGCGATATTTTAGGATGGCGTTTCCACCAAAATAGTTTGTATATAATTCCCAATGCCACAATGCCCCAGATAATGCCGAAAAATAGCCATTTGAGTGTGCCTGTCAGGCAAAGCAGAATAAATGGAGTGTAGGTTCCGGCTATCAGAAAATAGATGGAAATATGGTCGAAAAGGCGCATAAGTGTTTTGTACTCAATGTTTTTTGTGGCATGATAGATGGTTGACACGCAGTACATTTCCATCATGCACAGGGCAAAAATCAATACACTGAAACGATGATTGTTTGGCGCTGATGAACCGAATAGAACTAATAGAATGACTATCAGGCTAAAGAAAATCCCGAGTGCATGGGTCAAACTGTTGGCAATTTCCGCTTTTCGCGGAGGAAAAGTATAAGGAGTTGTTGTCATGATAAAGGGTGATTATAAGAGAATTTTCACACAAAAAAGCAGAAAAATTCTATTCTTTTTTTGAATTGTAAAGATACACTTTTACCTGCAATATTTCAAAATCGGATGTTTTGTCCATACCGAATAAAATAACTGCACAAATTTTTATAGCTTTGCATGTGATATGGCTTGCTGATTATCAGGCAAGCACTTTACTATTTAATTTCTAATGCAAATGAACAGAAAAACTATTATTTTCAGTGTAATTGGGGCTTTTATTATCTCATTTTGTACAATAAATCAAGCCTCTGCACAGATAAAAATTTCACAATTAAAATCGCTTTTAGGCAGCAATACAAAGACCGATAACGCTTCGGGATTGAAAGAAGCACTGTTGGTTGGAGTTACCAATGCTGTGACAGGTTTGAATAAAAAAGATGGCTATTTTGGTAACGAAGCCCTGAAAATATTATTGCCAAAAGAAGCGGCTCCTATTATGAACAATATTAAGTTGGTGCCAGGTGGACAAAATATGCTTAACAACCTTATCCTGAGTCTTAACCGAGCAGCCGAAGATGCAGCCGGCGAAGCCAAACCTATTTTTGTCAATGCAATCAAAAACATGAGTTTTACAGATGCAACCACCATTTTGTTTGGAGGTGACAAGGCGGGTGCCACCAATTATTTAAGAAAATCGACCACAAGTGACCTGACTTCCGCTTTTCAGCCCAAAATAAATGTCTCACTCGATAAAAAATTAGTGGGAAATCTCTCCACCAATCAGTCGTGGGAGGTATTGAAAACGGCGTACAACAAGGTGGCAAACTCCTTTTTGGGAAAGTTAAACAACATGCAACCGGTCAATACAAATCTAAGTGGTTATGTAACCGAGCAAGCTCTTAACGGACTTTTTACCTGCGTGGGCAACGAAGAAAAAAATATTCGCGAAAATCCTAAAGCACGTGTAAATACTGTATTGCAGAGTGTATTCGGACAGCTCGATAAGAAATAAACAGATACCCGATAAAAACATCTGTCAGAAGCATAATTCCATTAAAAATGGAGAATGACAAAAATATTTGTCAATTTTCTTGGTAGTTTTGTGATAAACCATTACTTTTGCACCCGAAAACATAACGATTTTATCGATGGCACAATCATTCGCATATTATTTTTTTTACTTTTACTTTTTTAGCCAAAGTAAGAGCGGGAGTTTGTGTCTTAACCATAAGTAATCAATTTTAAGGTTGTTCAAAAATCCCGCTTACACAGCGGGATTTTTTTTTAATTATTCTATAATGATAAAAGTAGCTATACAAGGAATTGCAGGCTCGTTTCACGACATTGCCGCACAGTGTTATTTCGGAAAAGACGAAGTAGAGGTTGTACCGTGCAGCACGTTCAAAGAGCTGTTTGCCTGTCTGAAGGAAAATGGTTCGATGGTGGGCATCATCGCTATCGAAAACACCATTGCCGGTAGCTTGCTCCCAAACTACAACTTGCTTCGCGAAAGCTGGTTGACCATTATCGGCGAGCATAAATTGCGCATCAAACACAACCTTGTGGCGCTTCCCGGGCAAAAAATAGAAGATATTAAAGAGGTGCATTCGCATTATATGGCGCTGCTTCAGTGCGAAGATTTTTTGGAAGAAAATCCTCAGATTAAACATGTGGAAGCCGAAGATACAGCTGCCGAAGGGCTGCGTATTGCGCAAGAGCAGGCCACAGGACGTGCTGCTATTACCAGTCGTTATGCCGCCGAACTGTTTGGTCTCGAAATTCTGGCAAAAGGCATTGAAACCAATAAGCACAATTTTACCCGTTTCCTTGTAATAGGCAACGAATTGATGCGCGACAAACTGGTTGGCGACAAAGAACGTAACAAAGCTTCGCTGGTGTTTTCATTGCCTCACGAAGAAGGTAGCTTGTCTAAAGTGTTGACTATATTGTCGTTCTATAATATCAATCTTACAAAAATTCAATCGCTTCCGGTAATGGGACAGGAGTGGGAATATCTTTTTTATATTGATGTGAAGTTCAATGATTTTGTGCGCTATCGTCAATCGCTCGATGCGATATTACCTTTGACAAAGAATATGCGCATTCTTGGGGAGTATGCCGAAGGGGATCAGACAATATAAAGCCCCACCCATCCTCCCCGAAGGGAAGGTGGTAATATGAATGATAATCTGAACAAAACAATTTAAATGTTGCTTTCTCCCTCTCCTTTGGAGAGGGTCGGGGAGAGGTCTTAATTTGTAGAATATGACTCTTAATATCAAGCCGGCCAACCGGTTAAATAGTGTAAGCGAATACTATTTCTCGAAGAAACTTCGGGAAATTGATGAGATGAACCGCGAAGGGAAGAACGTAATTAGCCTAGGTATCGGCAAGCCCGACTTGCCACCTTCTGATGAAACCATTGAGGCGCTGCGTGAAGAGTCGCTGAAACCCGATGTGCATGGTTATCAGAGTTATGTCGGTATTCCGGAGCTACGTAAAGGGTTTGCCGCTTGGTATCAAAAATGGTTTAATGTCACGTTGAACCCGGCAAATGAGATTCAGCTTTTGATTGGTTCAAAAGAAGGTATTTTGCATATTTCCATGGCATTTCTTAATCCAGGTGATGGCGTTTTGGTGCCAAATCCGGGTTATCCCACCTATACTTCCGTCAGCAATTTGGTGGAAGCCAAAGTGATTTCGTACGATTTGGATGAGAGCAACGATTGGCAACCCGATTTTGAAGCACTCGAAAAACTTGACTTAAGTAATGTAAAGCTGATGTGGGTCAATTATCCCAATATGCCTACCGGCGTCAATGCCACCATGGAACTGTTCGACAAATTAGTGGCTTTTGGCAAAAAACACAATATTGTGATTTGTAACGACAATCCTTACAGCTTTATTCTCAACGAAAACCGTTTGAGCATTCTTGCTGCCGAAGGTGCCAAAGATATTTGTATCGAACTCAACTCAATGAGCAAATCGCATAATATGTCGGGTTGGCGTATCGGGTTGGCAGCTTCCAATCCGCAATTTATTGAATGGATTTTGCGGGTGAAAAGCAATGTCGACTCCGGCATGTTTCGCCCAATGCAAGTAGCTGCATTACAGGCATTAAATAATACCGAAGAGTGGCATCGCGAAAAAAATATTGAGGTATATGCCACACGGCGGATTATTGCCGAGCAAATTATGCACACCATGGGTTGCACCTTCGACCCCGCGCAAGTGGGTATGTTTCTATGGGGTAAAATACCTGATAATTACGCCGGTGCAGGCGAATTGGCCGATAAAATTTTGTACGATGCGCATGTATTTGTCACTCCGGGTTTTATCTTTGGTGACAAAGGCAACCGCTATGTGCGTCTCTCGCTTTGCAGTACGGAAAAGATGCTGCAGGAAGCGTTGGAAAGAATAGAGAAATGCCTACCCTAACCCCTCCATAAGAGGGGAATAAATCTGCAATTGACAAATAAATGGGTATCGTTAGTATTGAATCTATTGATATAGATTGCAAATAAATGCTTATAACGAAGTAATATAAAGACATTTTATGTGATGTTATTATTTCCCAGCTGTCTTCTTCAGAGAGTCATCTTGATAAAGCAAAAATAGAACAAAAAAACAAGCAATATAGAATAAAAATATCCTTCCTAAAAGCAGATTCACACTTCTCCCTTATGGGGAGGTTGGGAGGGGCTTATACTTGATATTATGGATTTACAACCAATTTTCGAACCGATTACCGAAGCGAACCGTCCGCTGGTGATTGCCGGCCCATGTAGCGCCGAAACCGAAGAACAGACGGTGGAGACAGCTAAGCAGTTAGCCTCAAAAGGCATAAAAATATTTCGTGCCGGCATCTGGAAGCCCCGTACTAAACCGGGTGGTTTTGAAGGAGTTGGCAGCGTGGGTTTACCCTGGTTGCGTACCGTGAAGCAAGAGACAGGTATGCTCACCGCCACTGAAGTAGCTACGGCCAAACATGTATATGAAGCGCTCAAATATGGCGTTGACCTGCTGTGGATTGGGGCTCGTACCACCGCCAACCCTTTTGCAGTGCAAGAGGTAGCCGATGCGTTGCAAGGAGTCGAAATTCCGGTACTTATCAAAAATCCTGTGAACCCCGATATCGACTTGTGGATTGGTGCATTGGAGCGAGTCTATAATGCAGGATTGCGTCGTCTGGGCGTTATTCATCGGGGTTTTAGTACGTATGATAAAACGATTTATCGTAACTCGCCGCAATGGCATCTTCCCATCGAGTTGCGTCGCCGTATGCCCGAGGTGCCTATTATTTGTGATCCGAGTCATATTGGTGGTCGTCGCGAACTGATTGCTTCTATCTCCCAACAAGCGCTCGACCTTCAGTTTGAAGGGTTGATTATCGAATCACATTGCAGTCCTGATGATGCATGGAGCGATAAAAATCAGCAAATTACGCCTGATATTCTGGCTGAAATTCTCAGTCATCTTGTGGTGAGAAAAATGAATCAGACTACTGAAGATCTTACAGTGCTTCGTCGTCAAATTGATGAATTAGACAATAAATTGCTTGAGGTTTTAGCAAAACGTTTCCGTGTGTCCCGCGAAATCGGGACTTATAAGAAGGAGCATGATATGCCAGTTTTACAAGCACTTCGTTACGATGAAATTTTGAAAAATCGTATTTCGCAAGCTGAATCGATGGATATCAACGGTGAATTTATGAAAGCTGTGCTCGAAGCTATCCACGAAGAGTCGGTAAGAGTGCAGTTGGATTTAATCAATAAAAAATAAGGACATAGTAGAAAATAGTCAGTAGCGAGTTTTACCGACTATCACTTACTGACTACCACCTACTGACTACTAAAATTATGCGTATTCTAATTCTTGGAGCCGGAAAAATGGGCTCATTTTTTACCGATGTGCTGAGCTTTCAGCACGAAGTGGCAGTGTATGATGCTGACCCGAAACGGTTGCGCTTCATTTACAACACTATCCGCATGTCGCAACTTGATGAGGTGAAGGAGTTTGATCCGGAAATGGTAATTAATGCTGTCACTATTAAGCACACGCTCAAAGCATTTCGCGAGGTGATGCCCTATTTGTCGAAAACCTGCATTTTGTCGGATATTGCTTCGGTAAAGAGCGGATTACCTGAGTTTTATAAGAAATGTGGGTTTCCGTTTGTCTCTACCCATCCCATGTTTGGACCCACTTTTGCCAGCTTGAGCGACCTCTCATCACAAAGTGCCGTGATTATTGCCGAATCGGATCATTTGGGCAAAGTATTTTTCAAAGACCTTTACAGCTCTCTGAAGTTGAATATTTTTGAATACACCTTTAAAGAGCATGACGAAACCACCGCTTATTCGCTTTCCATCCCGTTTGCTTCTACGCTGGTTTTTGCCTCTGTAATGAAACATCAGGAGGCACCGGGTACCACCTTCAAACGCCATTTGGCTATTGCGCACGGCCTGCTGTCGGAAGACGATTACCTGCTTCAGGAAATTCTTTTCAATCCTTATACACCTGACCAATTAATTCAGATACGCGAAGAGTTGGGCATCTTGTTGCACATCATTGAAAAAAAGGATGCCAAAAAGATGCAGCTGTATTTGCAAAAAGTGAGGGAGAATATTAAGTAAGTACACAGTAGTCAGTATTCAGGGACAAGGATATCGCTTGTCCTTTATGTGAGCGGTTAAGAATCCAGTTCTATCAGCCATGTACGTTCGAGAGCGCTTTGGCGGGTTTTGTAGTAGATAAAACGTTTGTTGAGTAGCGTAATATGAAAGCCGTCGAATGCTTTTATCTCATTGCATTTTATGCCTTTAGATGTAAGTAAATCAATGAATTGTTGATCGGCATAATAGATAATTTTCCCATTATTGTCAGCTGACTTCAAATTGTCGAACGAGCCATTCAAACATTGTACTCTTTTATGGGTACAAAACTCCATCAATGGGTCGTAAAATGCATTTACCACACTGCTATTCGGATAATTTGTGTTTACGTATTCACCGGCATTGGTAGCTGATTGATACGTGAGTAGCTTGGGATAAAACACAAGATTCATGTACGACAGAAACATTATTGTACACACCATTGATGCGTAAAACCACCTGATAATACCCGGAGATACGGTGCGCCACACATACACTAATACAATTGTTGTGGCTGCAATAATTACGCTTGTAATCAGCCAGTTGTCAGCTCTGAAAAACACGATGATTAATGCCAGTACAATAAAAAAGACTCCGCTAAAAAGGCTTTGAGTGATGCGAAAGGTCTTGAAAAACCACTTTTTATCACGATTATTCCAAAGATATTGTGCACAAATAATGGCAAGAAACGGGAGCAAGATATTGGTGTAATGAGGTAGTTGAAAGCGTGACACAGAGAAAATGGCAAACATCACCACAAAGCCGAAAAGCATCACATATTCTGTGAGGGGCTTGCGTTTACAAATAGCAATCACCGAAGCAAACAGGCTGATATAGCCTAAAATAGCCCACGGAGCAAATGCCCACAGCAGCGTATGAAAAAAGAAAAACGGGTCGCCATGTCCTTTGATAGGGCCGGTATTGAAAAAGCGTCCGAACTGACTATCCCACAAAAAAAACTTTAGCCCAGAGACATGAGTATTGCCAAATACCACCTTCTCGGGATGCATATCAAACTGAGAATAAACCGCATACAATTCGGGTAACACAAAAACTGTAGTGAGCACTATAACTGCCAGCCATTTGATTTTGAGAATTTTTGCAAACTCACGCTTGAATAACAGGTGCCCGAAAATTGCTGCAAAGACAATTATCAACACAAATATTCCTTTTGTCATAATTGCTGCCGCACAAAGCAACGAACCCAGCAACAGGTGTTTGACGGAAAAGGAGTGGCTCAACTTAAACAGATGATAGACAGCACCAATAACCAAAGCTAAGAGCATTGCTTCGGCACGGGTATCATTATTGGAAATGATAATGTGAACCGACGATGCCAAAATCAGCACGGCAAATTGCGCAATATCCTTGTTGTAAAGTTTGACTGAAAGTCGGTAGGTATAGAACAGTGTCAGAAAAAAGAACAATACCGAAGGCAATTTGTAGGCAAAAGCATTGGTACCAAAAATCTGCATGGAGATGGCGCAAATCCAAAACGGGAAATGGGGCTTATCTAACCAATCCTGACCATTGACATAAATATTCCACCAATTGTGTGACGTGACAAACGACTTAGATATTTGGGCATACAAAGCAGAATCTCCGAGAAAAAGACCATCGAAAAGACCTGTGAGATTGACCAACAGGAGTGCTGCAAGAAAGAATAAAAACGGTTTTGTCTTCATTGTATGGCAAATAATTGGAGATGGACAAAAATCATTACTCCACTAGTTTGAACAATAGTTGAAAGCTGATTTTCCTCTCTATTTTAATTTCCTGCAAATATAGAGATTTAGTACTAAAGAACCCTCTTTGGCAATAAAAAGAAAAAAACAGCGATTTTTTTTGACGAATTATTGGGTAGTTCGGAAAAATGCTATACCTTTGTCGCCATAAAAGTAAAGAAAAATGACGGTTCAAATGGTAAATAAATTTTGGTGGTGGCGCTTACAACTTCAAAAAAGTCGTGAGTAGTTGCGCTATATATCTATTTGAACCGAATACCGATAAAAAGATAAAGCCCATCATCACGATGGGCTTTTTTTATGTTTTCACATAAAGCACACGGACAAAGCGGAACAATATTACAAATCAAAAAAAGAAATACGAATATTCATACAAACACGGTGGAAAGACAACTTGAAACTGTGCCATTCAGACTTAAAATTATGAATTACAATGTAAATGAAAACGGTTATTACGGCACTTTTGGCGGAGCATACATCCCCGAAATTCTCTATGACAATGTAGAAGAGTTGCGCCAACATTACCTGAGCATTATCGATGATCCATCATTCAAAAAAGAGTTTGACGATTTGATGCGTGACTATGTGGGGCGTCCTTCACCACTCTTTTTGGCAAAACGGTTGTCGGAAAAATATGGTGCCAAAATTTACCTCAAACGCGAGGATTTGAATCATACCGGTGCACATAAAATCAACAACTCCATCGGACAGGTATTACTTGCTCGCCGAATGGGTAAAACACGCATTATAGCCGAAACAGGCGCCGGACAACACGGTGTGGCTACTGCTACAGTATGTGCGTTGCTCAACATGCCTTGCTTTGTCTATATGGGTGCCACCGACGTGGAACGTCAACACCTCAATGTACAAAAAATGGAGATGCTCGGGGCAACAGTTATTCCGGTTTACAGCGGCAATAAAACATTGAAAGATGCCACTAATGAAGCAATTCGCGACTGGTGTTGCAATCCTGCCGACACTTATTACGTGATAGGTTCTACCATCGGTCCGCATCCTTACCCTGATATGGTAGCCCGTTTTCAATCCATTATCAGCGAGGAGATGATGACGCAATTACAAGCACACGAAGGTCGCAACTATCCTGATTATATTGTGGCTTGCGTTGGCGGAGGAAGCAATGCCGCCGGAGCTTTTTACCATTATCTTGACAATGACAAAGTGCAACTGATTGCCGCCGAAGCAGCCGGAAAAGGGATTGATTCACCATTTTCAGCGGCTACCATTCACCTGGGTCGTGAAGGAATTATTCACGGTTGCCGCACTTTGATAATGCAAACAGAAGACGGCCAAATTGAAGAGCCTTATTCCATTTCAGCCGGATTGGATTACCCCGGTATTGGCCCTATCCACGCTTTTCTTTCCAAAGTGGGTCGCTCAAAAGTGTTTGCGATTACAGATGATGAGGCGCTCGAAGCCGCCTTTGAACTGACAAGAATAGAGGGAATTATTCCCGCTCTGGAATCATCGCACGCATTGGCTGCATTGGCAAAAATGCAATTCAAACCTGAAGACGTGGTGGTGGTAAACCTCTCGGGACGTGGCGATAAGGACATGGATACCTATGTTGCTAACACAAAACAGCAAATTTCATTCTCACATTAGCCTATTGACTCATTAGCATATTATCATTATGAAGACAACTATAAGAACCAACTCAAAGAAACTGCTGGCCGATCTGCAAACGCCGGTTTCTATCTATTTGAAAATAAGGGATATTTATCCCGAGTCGGTATTGCTCGAAAGCTCCGACTACCACGGTGGCGAAAACAGTTACTCGTTTATCGGACTGAAGGCTGCGGCTAAGTTCAAAGTCGAGAACGGAGAAATCATCGAGCAATATCCAAACGGTGAAATCGTACGTACGGTTATTGAAGCCGATTTTGCACTACCGGAGCATTTCAACAAATTTGTGCAGTCGTTTGAAATTACCGAAAATAACAATCAATTGCCTTTCAACGGATTTTTCGGTTACACTTCGTATGATGCCGTGCGCTATTTTGAAAATGTGCATATCGAACCGGAAGTAAATGAGGCACAAGTGGCTGATATGTATTATATTCTCTATAAATACATTATCATTATCAACCATTTCAAAAACGAACTGGAAATTGTAGAGAACCTTTTTGAAGGTGAAAAAAGCGATATTGATGAAGTATCGGCGCTGCTCAATAACCGTAATTATGCCTCCTATAACTTTGAACCGAAGGGCGAAGAGACATCGACCATGACCGATGAAGATTACCGTCAAACGGTGGCCAAAGGTATTCAACACTGCAAACGAGGTGATACGTTTCAGATTGTGCTTTCGCGCCGCTTCAGTCAACCCTTTGCAGGCGATGATTTTAAAGTATATCGCGCACTCCGCTCTATTAACCCTTCTCCCTACCTTTTCTATTTCGATTTCGGTTCCTTCCGCATCTTCGGTTCTTCGCCCGAAACGCATGTGCAGGTGCATAAAGACAAAGCATTTATCGACCCCATTGCAGGCACGTTCCGTCGCACAGGTGACGATGACAAAGACCGTCTCTTAGCCGAAGCTTTGCTCAAAGACCCGAAAGAGAATGCCGAACATGTGATGTTGGTTGATTTGGCACGCAACGACCTGAGTCGCAATGCCTCGGAGGTGGGTCTGGAAATTTACAAAGAGGTGCAATTCTACTCACATGTCATTCACCTGGTGTCGCGTGTAAGCGGCAAACTATTGCCCGGAGTCAATCCTATAAGGCTCTTTGCCGATACTTTTCCTGCCGGCACGTTGTCGGGTGCTCCCAAGGTGCGCGCCATGCAACTTATTGACGAAATTGAACCGCACACACGGGGAATTTATGGCGGATGCATCGGCTACATTGGTCTTAATGGCGATATCAATCAGGCAATTACCATTCGTACATTCTTAAGCAAGAACAATACGCTTTACTATCAGGCAGGTGCGGGCATTGTAGCAAAATCGCAACCCGAAAGCGAACGCCAGGAGGTGAGCAATAAGCTTGGTGCGCTCAAATCGGCAATTGATTTGGCTACAAATTTGAAAAATTAATCTGTAAGGACAGATCGCGACTTGTCCCTACACATACATCCTTGATTATAATGAAAAAACTATTGATATTCGACAATTACGACTCATTCACCTACAACCTCGTACATGCGGTACGGAAATTGGGTTATACTAACCTTGAGGTGATTCGCAACGATAAAATTGCACTCGAAGAGGTGGAGAGATTCGACAAGATTATTCTCTCGCCGGGTCCCGGAATTCCTTCGGAAGCGGGTATATTATTGCCTCTGATAAAGCAATATGCTCCCACAAAACCAATTCTCGGAGTGTGTCTGGGACATCAGGCCATTGCCGAAAGCTTTGGAGGAACGCTCGAAAATACTGCCGAAGTTTTCCATGGCGTAAGTACTCCGGTGCATGTGGTAGAACCTGACCTTTTGTTTGAAAATATGCCGCAAACTTTTGACGCAGGGCGTTATCATTCATGGATTGTGAGTCGTGACGGACTGCCTGAATGCCTGTGTGTAACGGCACAATCGGACGAAGGCACTATCATGGCATTGTGTCATCGCGAATACGATGTGCGTGGCGTGCAGTTTCATCCCGAATCGGTGTTGACTCCGCTTGGCGAAACAATAATAGAGAACTGGCTGAAAGCATAAACTTCAATGTGACAATGTGGCAATGTGTTAATAAGTTAATGTGTTACTGAAACCTGTAAGAGCAGATTCAACATGACACTTTTAAATTAAAAATCAGCGATAGCTAAATTTTGAACGAATAAATAGTTATAAAATGAAAGAGATACTTTACCGCCTGTTCGAGCATCAACATCTCGACCGCGAAGAGGCCAAAACAATACTGACAAACATGGCCGAAGGCAAATATAACGAAGCGCAAATTGCCGCTTTTGTCACCGTTTATCTGATGCGTAGCATTACAGTGGACGAGCTTATCGGTTTCCGCGAAGCACTGTTGGAGATGCGCGTGCCGGTGGAGTTGAGCGAATACAATCCCATTGATATTGTGGGAACCGGCGGCGATAATCACAACACATTTAATATTTCCACGCTGAGTTGTTTTGTGGTGGCAGGAGCCGGATACAAAGTGGCAAAACACGGTAACTATGGAGCCACATCGGTGAGCGGTGCTTCCAACGTAATGGAACAACATGGGGTAAAATTTACCAATAACAACGACCAATTGCGTCGTTCTATTGAAGAGACCAATATCGCATATCTTCATGCTCCGCTTTTTAATCTTGCACTGAAAACTGTAGCTCCTGTACGTAAATCATTGCAGGTACGAAGCTTTTTTAATGTGCTGGGACCGTTGGTTAATCCGATACAACCCAAACGTAATCTGTTGGGAGTGTTCAACCTCAAGATGGCGCGCCTTTATTACTATCTGTATCAACAGGCAGGTACCGATTTTTCGATTGTGCACAGTCTGGATGGATACGATGAGATTTCGCTGACAAGCGATTTTAAGGTAATTGACAAAACCGGAGAGCAGATGTACACGCCCGAGTCATTGGGTTTTGAACGTGTACCGCAAAGTGCGTTGGATGGTGGCAATACCCCTGAAGATGCCGCTAAAATATTTGGTAATGTATTGAATAATTG
>Ga0302272_1000225_pt1 | contig 26625 bp, 17 predicted proteins | sample III_Bog_N1_2_FD_198772 | JGI IMG/M metagenome (GOLD analysis project Ga0302272, IMG submission 198772) | Peat permafrost microbial communities from Stordalen Mire near Abisko, Sweden - III_Bog_N1_2 | ecosystem: Environmental > Terrestrial > Soil > Wetlands > Peat | place: Sweden: Abisko...
GCACTTGGCGCCGACTCTGTTTCAGATATGCATATCGCAAAAGATGGTTCCCTTTGGTGGTCGAACAAGCAAGGCTTATGGCATGCGGTGGGCAACACGAACACGGTACAAGTCATCGCAAGCATGGCGATTATTTCGTTCAAAATTGACGATCAAAATATTCAGCCGTCTTTTACATCTAAACGAATGTTTGCATCACGATTTGCTCCTATTGGAGGGGGAACGGAATTAGACTATTTGGGATCGATGTCTAATGATGGCGATTCACTTTCTTGCGAGGCGATTCCTTATGGCACCTTAAAAGGAACCCTTTACCCCAACCCAAACAACACTTATCCCTGCAATTTCTTTTTTATTCAAAATGCAGGAACACCTCCGCAAAATTCTTACGACTCACTGCGCTTTGTGCTTGCTGATCAACGTGGCGGCTCCGATACCATGATATACTTATGGATGTACAACATCAATAATTCACCCGCAATTTCAGCACCCACAGCAATCACAGCGTATGCCAACAACGATTCTTACACTACGATTCAAATCAGTTCCGATGCAAACGAGCCGCGCAACACCGCATTGCTGCACGACCTTGATTCCATTAAGAATGTTGCAGTAGACACCCTTTGCCCTACGCAAACAGCAAGCTGGTTTTTGCAATCCTTCCAAACAGGCACAACAAGTGGCACGATTTCTGAAATCACCGCTGGGTTAAGATTTAAAGAACCCGTGCGCGTATCGTTGATTTATGGAAACGCATGGACTCCTGGTGTGACCTATGTGTACTGGAGCAATGTTTACCTCCCTAACACCTCGTCACTGTTGCAAACGTGGCCTATTTATAACGGATATCAATTATCACCATACACGACCTACTCGCTTGTATTTGAACCATTAGGAAGCCATACAGGCCAAGTCTGTTTTGAAAATACTGGAGCTTATGCTGGTGGCTATATGCAGTCCGCCGATAATCCCACGAGTAACACGCGTGACATGTATTTCAAGATTTTTGAATCTGAAAACTTCTCTTCGCAATGGGCACACCTTTTGAATGGGAATGCAGATACGATGACGATTGCCATCCTTGCACCCAAGAGCGCAGTAGGGCAAACCTACCCCTTCCGAATCATCGCAGACGATGGAGCTCAAGCAACGGCATCGTCGTTTAAAGTGACTGTAGCCAACGGAAGCTTGCCGGCATTTAAAGCCCCTGCTCAAGCGAGAGTCGCACACCGCAATTATTCTAGCGACCCTTCCGCATTCATTTATAACTGGATGACCACCGAATTGCCTTGGAGCCCTCGCTCTTATGCGGTGCAAATTCTCGACTCTGCAAAATGGCAATCTGCGCCGAGCGTTGACTATTCAGGCAACTTGAGTGCAACGGTAGCCATTGGGGCAGTAGGCATCGCGCGTTTTTTAATTCAACGCTGCCAATCCGACACTTCGCTTTGTAGCAACTGGGATACGGCTTCCATTTTGATCTCAACACCACCCACAATTCAAGTTGCCATGCCCGATTCTGTTGAAGCAGGAACCACGGTACAAGTGCCCATGACGGTAACGGATCCCGACCCTGGAGATAGCGCGTTTGTGAATGTAAGCTGGGCTGGAATCAAACGGCTCGCTCGTACATCTGGTGGCACAGGCTACGCAACATGTGGAGTTTGTGTGCAAACCTTCCAAGCAAAGTCAGCAGGAAGCTTGCGAGCACTTCGCGTAGATGCCGCTTTTGCTCGCGACACCGTACAAGTGTCCATTCAAAAAATTACGAACCTTACCGACTATTCCTACTGGCAAAGTTCAACCCAGATTAGCGCCTTAGCCAAAACAGCAGGAACAGCCATGCAGTGGCAATATCTTGATTTAGGCAATTATGTTAGCCTTGACTCTGGCGCGTTGTATGCAATCACGCTTGGAAATCCTTATGCCCCTGCCCCTGATTCTATTCGGTGGAGCTGGGCACCAGACTCAATTGCGGGCAGTAACTTTCAGTTTCAAAATTCATCGGGTCAAACAACCCCGATAGATGGCACGAAAGATTTTTCTTTTGAGGTGCCTGCGGAAATGACATGGCCAAGCTTCATTGGCCTTTCACGCAATAGCGGACTTGCTTATGCGCTATCACTTTCCCCAATGCCGGCCGACACTGGCAATTACCCTGTTGTGTTCCGCGCCAACGATGGCACAGGCTCTTCCGCGGCTTATGCAACCATTCACGTCACCCCTTCGAATGTGGTTCCAACGATCACACACGAACAAGTGATTCGCATTGCAGCAGCTCCCGAGGGAATGTGGCAAACAAAAAAGTACTGGATTTCTTCCGCTACCGGGGCAATGTTCACCCCCACCTATCAAACCAAATTTGCGACGACTGCGGATTCAAATTTCTTTGCTGGGAATTTGCCGAGCATCACCTCCACAGGAACGCTATCCTTGTTCGAACCAGCAAGCTCTGGTGGTTCTGGAACCTCTATTGGCACAGGGGCATTCATGCTGCGCGCTTGCCTTGCGAAATGCTCTGCATGGGACACCGTGAAGGTTCGCATTATGGCGTGGCCATCTTTCACACTGCCAGCTTTAGATTCTGTGCGCGCCAATTCAAACACTAACCTTGTTATAAGAATCCTTGACGCAAACTATCCCACATTAGACTCCGTAACCTTACAAGAAAATTGGCTCTTTCAAAATGTTATGCAATCAGCACAGAATGGTTTATACAAGTCTAGCCTAGCCTCACAAAACGTATCGTTCAGCACATACACAAACCCCGGCGAAATTCGAGTATATGCGAAATTCCCTAAGAACTATGTGCGCGTAACTATTAAGGACGCCTCACAGACTGCGATCGCTTCGACTCCTGCAGCGAATCTTTTTGTAAACCAATTCTATGTTGCAGTTACTCCAGATATTTTGCAGTGGCAATCCATTCCCATTCCTTACAACATTCAGCTCGACCCAAGTAAAACATGGCGTATTGAGCTAGGGTCAGCACAATCGAGCGACACCATTGTTTGGGGCGTTGACAGCACCCACACTAATGCAGGAACATCGTTCGATGATAACAGTACAAGCGTGACTGGCGCGAGCATTAACACGTCTATTACCACTCCTGCACTCGCCTTTGAATTATGGGCACGGTCGTCGCCACCTCCTTGGTCTAACATTGGCGATTCGAGCAGAGTGAAGTTGTGGCGTGTGCACCCTGCAAGTTCAGATACAGGGCACTTCCGCTTGCTGTTCTCGGTCAGCAATGGCATTGCGGCAGTGGGTGTGGTACGCAATTTGCGCGTATTTGCAGATTCAAGCAAACACGATTCAACCCAGCGAGGATATGGCATCGCGGTCAATACCGATGGCCCATCTGTGCAATTTATCGCAAACGGAATTCGATCTAACAGCATTTTCCAAGGGGCTTCGATTCAACTGAAAATCCAAGGTGGCACAGTGGATACAACCTTTACCATGCAAGGAGATTCAGCCACATGGGCCCCTGCACCGTACGGGGATTATCTACTCACGTGGTCGATAATTAACCCCACCACTGGACTCGTGTTGCTCACTAAAACACAAACCTTTTCGCTTACCCTGAATGTGTTTACACCGCCGAAGTTGCAGACGTGGTATATGGTAGGCTTTGGAAGTCAGCCCTTCGATTTTTCAAGTCTCAAATCATCGAGCCTTGTATTTGGTTGGAACGATAAGGTTGCCACCAGCTCACAAGGCCGCTATGCATCTCGCAATGAACTAGTTTCTTCGCAAGTAGGCCGCGGTTATTGGTATTACACCGAAGACCCCGACACCTTGACAATGCCTTTAATCACAGGCATTCCAGCACCGGTGGTGGATTCACTATTCAATGGTGGAACAGGTTGGAACATCATCGCGAACCCTTGGCCTTGGTCGATTGCGCTCGATTCTGCACATACGTATTGGCAATGGGTTCCCGAGACAAATGGTTATCAAATTGTTACTTCTATCAATAGCTATATGGCCGCGTGGGTAAATACACCCAATGATGCAACGATCACATTACAGCCTCGCCCTGTATTTCATGCGGGACAAAAGACATTGGCGCGCAAGAATGCACCACTGTTCGCAAGCGTACAGGATTGGTCGGTGCAAGCAAAGTTAGAGTCTGGTGCACAAAGTGATATATGGAATTTCTTAGGAATTACAAGCCAAGAGCCTACTGCAAACGACATCTCGTCAAGTTTAGAGCCACCTGCAGCTATGGGCGATCGTGTGGCACTTTCGTTTGTACGTAATGGAACAGCACTTGCCCGCGATATGATTGCACCACAAGAAAGCGCACATTGGATTTTGAATTTGTCGGCAGAGCGTACCCGCGATGCCACACTGAACTTTAGCGGAGTCTCTGCACTACAAAACGTTGGGCTCAAGCTCGTGTTCATTTCTGCAGATGGTTCAGTGCAACAAATCAGCGAAGGTGCTCCTGTTCACGTTAGCTTGCGCAAGGGATCAACCCAAGCAAGCGTACAAGCAATTCCTAGCAGCGAAGTGATTCAGACCGCGTTTATACAGCATCTTCAAGTAACCAGCGTAAGCTCGGGCTATGAAATCCATTTCAACGCATCTTTGGCACTCAGTGGAAAACAGGCTTATGCAGAATGGGTCGATGTGAATGGACAAGTCATTTGGCAATCACAATTTGCACTTTCCGCAGGTTCAAATTCCATTACCACAAACCTTTCGCCCCATGCTGGAGTAAGCTTAGTTCATGTACGTTGTGCAAGTCAAAAAATGACCACCACGGTGTTTATTCCTTAAATGGGAGTCCTTGGAAATGCTACCTTGTAGCACATGAATCAGCCCTTAGCATTATCTTGTGAAAAGCCTTTTGAGCCAAGCTTTGACAGCGCTCGTATCCCTTCTGATTTTGATCATTGCATTGTGCTGCACAAAGATCAACTGCTGCTGGCAGGTAAGGAAGGTGATTGGCGTTTTCCACAATGGCAAGATCTGGAATTCTTAGAAGCATCGCTTGTGCAGCAACGCTTTATTGGCCTATGGAACGGTATAGCTTGCTATGCGATAGCACTCAATACAAAACATACGATTAAGACTCAAGACTTACTGCCACAAGATGCGCGAGCATTAATTCCTTCGATGAGCTCTGCAACATTTCATGCTGTCGCCCGCGCAAGGCAACTCCTTCGCTTTTATTCTTCACATCGATATTGCAGCCAATGTGGCAAAAGCCTCGAAGACTCTGCAAAAGAGTTTGCTCGTATCTGTAACACATGCGAACGCGAAATTTACCCAGTGATTGCACCTGCAATTATTGTTTCTGTTTTGCGGGAAGGTAAAATTTTGCTCGCGCATAACAAGAACTACACGCAACCTATGCACAGCCTTATTGCAGGCTTTGTAGAAAGCGGTGAAACTTTAGAGCAAACCGTTGCCCGCGAAGTGCGCGAAGAAGTTGGCATTGAAATTAAAGACATTCGCTACCTTTCTAGCCAACCTTGGCCGTTTCCGAATTCACTTATGCTAGGCTTTACCGCAAATTATGCGGGTGGTGAAATTCAGGTAGATGGCAATGAAATCGACCACGCAGATTGGTATGAACCGCAGCACATGCCAGATATCCCAAGGCCTGGCTCCATTTCAAGACTTCTTATTGACCGTTGGAATGATTCTTTTACAGCGTAAGAGAAAGCCCACCGCCAAACTGTAATACTTGCTCGCGGCTATCAATAAATCCACCTGGATTTCCATTGATCACCTGTGCGTAAAACATTGCGATTCGGTTGGTGTTAGGAAGCGGGAATCCTACGCCTACAAGCCCTGAAAACGTATTGGTGCTTTGCATGGCAGGGTAAATAGCCATCTTAGTAACCGCAGTGCCCGTTGAATCGTAATAGATGGGAACTTCTGCAGAACGATCACCTTGGAATTCATGGCGGAAAAATCCCGAAGCAATGAGGGTTACTTTTTGAACTGGATAACGAAACTCGCCACCTACTGAAAGCCCTTGAGAGTATGCAAGCGCAAGGCTTGGGGATTCTGGAGTATTGCGTGATCGCACATACTCAAAGCCGCGAAGCTGTAACGTGAACGCGACAACATTATTCCAACCAAGATCTAAACCACTTGCAAATGCATTTCGATTTATGTTGCGATATTGGCCATCGTAAATCATTTCCATAGCTTCAGTCGTTGCACCTTGTATTCCCATGGTACCATGCGCACTTTCGTGATGAAACTCGGCCGGTAGCCCAATGAACCCATGCGCAAAAACAGGAATGTTGTGTGTAAAGCCCACGTTTGCATAGCCGCGCCAATTATGGTTTGGAAGTGCAGCTTGGTTAAAGCGAGCATCGTTACGCACCTCAATAAATCCACCCACGTGAACATCACCAAGGTTCACTTGGTCACCAACCTTGAGCATAGAAACACCATGCCATTCTACGCGCGAATCCATGTGGTCAATATCGGCGAGGATACCTGCAGCACAAGCGGTGGATAATCCTGCGATCAACAAAAAAATGTTTTTCATTTCTTTAAATTAACTTTTGGGAAACAACGCTGCAGTTACATCCGCTGACTTTTGCAAGGTGTAAGCCGCTTTGCGCTTCACGGACAATTTCTTCACCGGTACTACCATGAATGGGGAATGCTGCAATCCCAATGGAAATCGTGGCTACGAGTTTTGAACCTACCCAGTCGAGTCCAAAAAGTTCGAACTCTTTACGCAATATTTCTCCGCGCTTAAACGCATTCTCTACCGAAGAACCAGTCATCAGCAGACAAAATTCTTCGCCTCCAAAACGACTAGCAATATCTTCAACGCGGGTATGTCGCTTCATTAGAAATCCTAGACCTTGTAACATCGCTTCACCAGCTTGTACGCCATGCTGTTCATTAAAGGACTTAAAATGATCGAGGCTAATTATCATAAAGCTTAGCGGGCGATTTTCGCGCTTAGCACGAGCAAGTTCGCGATCCAAGGTGTCGAGCAAATACTTTCGGTTATAAAGCCCTGTCAGTGAATCGCGAGTGGTTAAATCCATTAGGCGCTCATTGGCTGCACGTAGGGCAAGCTCGGTTTCTTTGATGGTAGAAATATCGCGAATCAAAATCATACTTCCAGTTACATCATTTCTCGACGAGCTGAATTTGGTAATACGCGCGTCTAATACTTGAAGCGTGGGCAGTGGCTTGGTGATTTCTAAACGTTGGCCTGTTTGTTTTCCTTCCAAGAGTGGCCGAAGCTCTCTCCAAAAATCAGGGAGTTGTTGAATTGTCATTCCTATCAATAATTTGCCTTGCGTGAATGATTGCGCTACTGGGTTAAAATCGATGAGGCGGTGCGATTGGTCGAATACCAACACACCATCGGTCATGTATTCAATCAAAAAAGCGCGTGCGATAGGCACCAAGTCAAGCAGCTGAATGCGAGCAATTGTGTAGCAAAAAAGTATTCCTGAAATTGCTAAGCAAAGCGGGGTCAAATCAAAACCAGAGATTGGTGATAGTCCCTCCACATAAAGCAGGCTACCCGCAAAGGGAATTATACTTCCGATAACAATGGCAATGCCCTGAGAACGAAAGCGGGGCGGAGCTTTGGTTAGCGAGTGCAAAATTGTAATCGTTCCAATTATAAACAGCGTGTAGGAATAGCCAATAAGCCCCACCCAATAAGCAGGCCCATGCCGATAGAGGGCAATGTTATAGGGTGAATAACTATCCTCAATGCTGATCCACATCCAGTGATGCCAAGCATTTGTATAAGCGATAATTAGAGTCAATAAAGGAACAACAAAAAGCCACGAAAAGTACTTAGGCTTGAGCCATTTATCTTTACCCACATAAGCAAGAGCAAAAAGCAAATAACAAACTGGAGCAACAGAGACTCCTGTGAGCAAAACGTTATTCCAAAAGGCTTTAGATGCAATCCCAACAGCTACAGATTCAATCGCAGAAAAAACACCCCAATAGACTACGACAACCATCAAATAGATGAGCGGCTGAGTTGCTCGGCCGCGACGATTGGGCCAACAGATGCCAATGCAAACAAATGCGACAAGTGCGCTCAAAATGCTGGGAAATATTATGGGAGTATACTGAAAGTTCATACTCCGATCATACCAAATTTATTGGAAAGAAAGAACTACCCTTGGCAACAAGCTGCACCTAAAACGACTGCGGAATTGTTAATGGAGAATTCGGATGTCAGTAATGGGAATTCATCTTTGGGGTCGCTGCCAAAAAGCACGGTTGTGGAAGTGAATGAAATGCGTAATGGCCGCAGCTCTGTATCCGCTTCCTCACAAAAGCTCGCGATAGTTTGCGGTGAATAATTAAGGATTTCACCCACTTCGGTTCGCACTTGAATTTTAGAGGTCATGGTTAAGAGTGACAATATTTGGCCATCGGGTGCAAAGTACAGCGAGTTCTTATCAGCAGAGACTCCAATGGGGTGACTGTCATACGCCATAAGGGTTCCGATTTCGCTAGGCACCGGAGTGGGACTCGCGGGTTCAAAGCTTTGTAAAGCACCGTCTTCGTAAAACGAAATGCCGGTACGAATGGTCGCCTTGCCCCAAGGAACTTGGATCTGTAAACGCTCTTCGGGCCATAAGGTTACAGCTTGCACGGCACCCGAAGGGTAAAATTGAATGCTAATAATCTTCGCAAAAATTTGTGTGTCACCTACGGTAAACTCGCACACCGGAGCCTCACCGTATTCGTGCTCCTCGGTCCAGAATCCTGTAAGTTTGCCAGCTGAAGGAAATATTTTTCGAAGTTCTCCCGAATCATGAAAGGTCAGCAACTCCGCGGGGAATGTGCCCATGGCGGTTTTGATGGGTACGCGATCTTGTAAGGGCAACGACTTCAATTTCCCATTAGGATGAAACAGCAGCGGCGTTTCGCGTCTACGGCCAGAATCTTGAACGCTGTGCAAGGGTGTGGCAATTCCATGCGGAAGCTTAATCGCATTCGGCTCTACCAAAAACACTTGGCTTAGTTTGCCATCTGAATCGTAACGAACATCGCGCGCACCTTTCCAAATCCCATATTCCGTAAGCAGTTCCATGAAACCTCCGCATAGCAATCAAAGAAAGCCGAACCATCGGCCTCTGCGTTTTACCCGCAAGAGGCGTGCCAAGTTAAAAGCGCGAAATCAGCGGGATTTGCATCTAAGTGTCCGACGCTTGGGTAGGAAGGGACGCGAAGGTGGGATTTCCGTTATCTTCTCAAACTCTTACCGTGTTTGGTTCTCAGAGCTTCGAAACCAGTCTGGTTAAGGTGAGTGATGTCACTGATCGTCTGCCAATCAAAACCCTTCGCAAGCATCCCTTGCACCACCTCGATTCTTTCCATCTCAAGCCCTTCAGCGATGCCTTGTTCTATGCCTTGTTCTATTCCCTTCTGACGCTCCTCACGGAGATCTTGGGCAAAGGGGGATTTTGGATTGATCGCGTGGGCATGTACCATGTCAGACCTCAGGTTAGAAAGGGACTCATGTGGTGTCTCACTCTTAAAATGTAAATAAGCGATCGCGGCTTGGATGTAGCGTTTTATACGTAATGGACTGCTCTTAGGCCATTCAGATTGTAACAGTTTGCGAATCTTGGAAATGTCGAGTTGCCCTTGCTGCGCAAGCTTTAGAATCGATAACGCGACTTTGGTCACGTGATCCAAATTGGGGCTTGCCCAGATTCGTTCTTCAGTGCATGTCGCCAAGTCGATGGCGATAATGGGAAGAGTGGGAAGCGTTTCCTTAACTGGTTCTGGTATCGATTGTAATTCGTTTTGTGGACTATCAAAAACGAAAGGCTCTGGCCCTGTATGAACAACCACAGGAATGATTGGCGCAAAACCATTGTGCTCCCATTCAGCGCAAATGGATTGCATGAGCTGAAACCAAAGCCGTGGTGCATGACTTGATTTGTGTTCTACCAAAATGCGAATCGTCACTTTGCCACTCGAACATGGGCACTCCACATCAAGGTCATCGCGAATTTCTTTGAGCGTATCGCGAATATGTTGATCATGGATTCTGCGCAACTGATCAAGGTCAAGGTGCGTAAGTATGTTGGCCGGCAAGAACTCTCGCAGTAGGCCTGCGAGGCGTTGCATATTGGCGAAGGTGAAACGAAAGTAGCGATCATCGGCGGGGAAACTCATGCAGTGCTCCATGTTCAAAAGGCACGTGCCCTTTAGAGCTATGGACGAATGAGCGGGGATTTATGTTCCATTCTTTGAACGACTTTTTTCACGCCTGCGCAAGCTAATTCCCTGAATGAAGCGTTGATTAGCCTAGTCGAGCTTGCTAGATTATATGAATGCGCATTGAATGGATTACGCCAGCGGATCTTCCGCAGCTTGCAGATACCCCATTGTATGGAACTCGACCATGGCTTGAGTGTATTGCTGAAGTGTCTCCACTTCCTTTGCGTATCTTGGCTTTAGTCGATGAAGGAAAAATAACTGCATGGCACCCCTTCTTAGAATCTGTGCGCGGCCCTTTGCGCAGAGCCTTGCCACTGTGGGTACAAACCACGAGTGGGCCATATTACGCAATGCCTGCTGGACTTCCCTTTTTTGAGCACTCGCGCTGGTTGCGAAACGTGCAGAGCGAGATGTTTGCGGCACTGGCAAGTCACGTACATTTTGCCACGCTGTTTCCTTACGAGAGCGACCCGCGCAATCTAGCGCAGGGCTGGTCTACTTCGGTGCGTGCTACCGCTCGGTTGGATTTGCAAATGGTACCGTTCGCGTTTTCAAAGCAAGCTCAAGGCAAACTTCACAGAGCAGAAAATAAAGATCTTAGTTTCGTTAAAAATTCTAGCCCTCAAAATATTGTGCAAGCAATTGAATCCGTACATGCCAAGCACCATATCAGGAATTTTTTATCTGCTGAAAATGTTAATCAACTTCGTTTGCTATTTGAAAAACGAAATCTTGTTGAGACGTGGTGTGTACTGGACGCTGGAGGCCAAGAAGTCGCATATGGAGCCATCGCTTTGGATAAAACGTGTGATTCTGTGAGACTTTGGCATAACTTGCATTCTGAGGCAGCATATAAACTTTATGCAGCAGACTTCATGATCGGAAAAATTGCCGAGGCTTACCGGGGAACCTTTCGCTGGTTTGACCTGTGCGGCACAGATCTTCCCAATTTGATTGAGTTTAAAGAAAAATGGGCTACGGAAACGCAGTATTCTTTTGCCCATGAGTTTGTACGTAATCAACCGCTAAACCTTGCGCTTAAAGCGTTTGCGACGATTCGAAAGCTAAAATAGCCTACGGATACGCCTTCCGTTGCCCTTGATTCGTAAGCACCAATGAATTCGCGGTGATCGATTCAACAGTCCATTCACCCACTGCATCACCAATACGCAACAATGTGCGTTCACCTTTTTCCGTATTGACCGTAGCCATGCGACCTGCAATCAATCCAATGACCTTGAGTTTAGGTGCAGGTTGCATAGGCTTTGGCGCAGCAACAGCAACAGGCTTTTCGACCACTTTTGCTTTATGCTCAACCTTAGCAACGTGGCCTGCAAATGGATTCACAAGCGAAGTGTCTGAATGTGGCGAGTTCCGTAATGTCCACGATGCGTAACGATCCTTCCATTGTGATGCCCGCACACGGATGTTTTCTGTGGATGCTTGTACATTGTTGCTATTTGATTTCCCACCACCCAAAACAAAACCCGAAAGGCGTGCTTCGCTTGCTGTCTTACCGGGGTTCCATTGAAAGCGAATCACTTGCAGATCGGGGCTAAGTGAATCCAGATGATCAAGCCACGCGAGCATATCTGCGTAATTGCCAAATAGTTCAAGTCGCCCAGTGCTTGCAAAGCCTTGTGCCACCTTGCCTTCATCTGCCAAATCCGAAACTTTAAGTTTAGATTGTTCGGCAGATTTGCGCAAAGAATCAATTGTGGGTACACCAATATGATGAAGAGAATCAAGCCCTGCTTTGAAGCTCGTCAAAGCCTTTAGATCTGCGTGCAAAGAATCCACACGCAACGCAAACTGCGCTTGATTGGAAATTGCATTTTGCAATTCAACCTTATCGCGATAGAGTTTTCCGTTGTGTTCAAGAATAGGGATTACAATAACGAACACACCTAAAAGCAGAATGAATACTGGTACAAGAATCTTTGCAACATTCCATCGGTGAGCCATAAACAATGGGTGCAGGAACTTCATCGCCGCACCTCCATCCGAACCATGATCTGCCCGTTGGCTGTCACCTTCCGACTTTCAACAGCAACGCTTACCACGCCATTGAGTGCCTTTACCTTTGCAACGAACAAGTCCGCAGCATCCCACCCAGGAAGCACTGCTTGCACATTCCAAGAAAATCCATCGGGAGCATGCGATTCCATGTGCAGTTGCTCTATGTGTCCATTGTCTGGCAATAAATTAAAGATTTGCAACATCCACAATCGTACACCCAAAAGCCGCTGGGCTACAACACCTTCAGCATCAAGGCTAGACGTAACTTTTTCAAGCGAAGCTAGAGTTGTTTGTTCATCATTTTTCAAGACAAGCAAAGTGCTTGCATTCAATGCAATTTCACGATACTCATCGCGTTCACTCTTCTGGTGAAATAGAAGACCCGCACAGACAATCGCAACAACAAACAGCGCAATCACGGCATTGCGTACAACACGTCGAATTTCTCTGCGCGCTTTCATGCGTTCTGATTCCGAATGCTCAAGAATGTTCAACGCCTTGAACCAATTCCATGCAATAACAGACGCGATTGCCTGTTTTACATCTGTGGCATTCCATGTGAACTTGCGAAGTTCAGCATGAACTAAAGGCAGGACGCCACCGGTCGAAATCCAGTTCCACGACTCAGCCTTGGGATATGCAGCATCATTGTCTAAGAAGCTCTGCAAGCCTTGTATACGCTGGGTTAGCCAGTCCTGTGATAACTCGGCAGGGATTTTATCTACGCTCCAAAATGCGATTAGTCCTTCGCGATACACAAGCCAATGTATTACGGATTTGTGCTGCGAAACCCACACGAAATTTCCACCGACCTTTGATGCTTCCGCTTCAGCTGCACCAAGGATTGCGAACTCCGTAGGCAAGGCTATATCAGGCTCATTGCCTAACACTGAAAAATCACGTGGAGACACCACCAACAAGATTCTTACACGAGAACCTTCCGGTGTATTGCGCGAAAGAAGAGTATGCCAGCGAAGGCGCGTTCCATATCGTTCTGCAAATGCAGGCAGGTTCTCGAACACCCATGCTTCAACGATGCTTTGCGTTAGTGATTCACCAAAAGGGATTGCAATTTCTGCGGTAAAAATTGCACAGCCATCTACAGCACGAACAACCTGATCAAACTGCCAAGGCTTGGTAGCACTGGGTTCTCCAGGAATTTCAATCAGGCATGAAATGGTCATCACTTATGAGGCAATGGAGGATTTACTGAGAGATTTGCAGGCTTGGGCTGCACTTTGATTTTCGCTGTGTCAGGCACTGTATTCAATGTAGCCGGTTGCAAGACAGGAGCCACGGGTGTAACTGGAACTGTTGCAACAGGAACTGCAGATGAATTTAAATCTGCTGGCACAGGCTTGCTGGGCATTGCAGACAAAGGCTTCACGTTCACGATTTTACTGCTGTCTGCTTTAGGTGCGATTAGATCCAGCAGATCCGATGATTCTTTGCGCGCGCTCATTTCTTCAATATCCTTGCGTGGATCTGTAGACAATGCATCCGATGGAATCACGTGTGGCGTGATGTAAATGACAAGCTCGGTGTTCGCTTCGTCTTCGCTGTCATAGCTAAACAGCCAACCCACCAAGGGCAAAGATCCAAAGAATGGAACACCCGTGCGAGTCTTAGTCTTAGCTGAGCGAATCAAGCCGCCAAGCCTTACAGTCTGGCCATCGCGCAAGTTTACGGTAGTGCGCAACGTGCGGGTGGAAACATCGCGCGGGCAATCTTCGCAAGACTTGTTTGCTGACGTTTTGATTTCAGGTGCAATGTCAATGGAGATAGACCCCGCCTGCGTTACAGAGGGTGTGATCTCAAGGCTAATGCCATCGTTGAATGGGCGGTAGTCAACGGACTGCAAGCCGTTTGTATTGGCTGAAATCACCTTGGTGTATGATGTATTAGTGACATTGATTGTCGCTTTATTTCCATTCAAGGTTGAGATGCTTGGGCGTGCAAGAACCTGCGCCTTGTTGCTTCCTTCCGACGAGGCCAACTCAAACTGAAAACTTTCGGGCATTAGGCCCACGGACATCGATGCATTGGGCCATTTCAAGCTCTTTGATAATATGGAATCAACTGGGGTAAATCCTGCGGAAGCATTTAATGCAGGCTGCCCTGCCGCGGTCTTCTTTGCACTTCCCGAATTTATTCCGAAGGCAAAATCCTTGCCTCGATTGTATTCGACGATAATACATTCAAGCGCAATCTGCAAAGTAGGCACATCGATCAAAGACAAGAATTGCCGTGCGTTATCGATCTCAGACATTGCCCCCGACACCAGCAATCCGTTCTGTTCCTTGACATCCGTGATCTGCAAGCCACCATCCAAAAGGGATTTAGGAATCAGCTTTAATGCATTTTCGGATTTTAAATAGCGCAGCGGAATCATCACATTCGCAGATAGCGCAGACTTCGCACCCTTTTCACCAACGAGCAATGTGCCTTCAGCGGTGAGCACATACGTGTAGCGACTGCCTTTGAGAATGGTGCTAAAGACTTCGTCGAAGGTCACATTAGAAATGGTTGCGTTTACGCTTTCTTTTGCATCGCCATAAAACACGATATTGAGCTTAGCTTGTTCTGCAATGTTGCGTATAACTTCTTGCAGGTCTGCGCCTTCAAGGTTAATGGACACTCGCCCATCCTTGACTTCAATGTCCATCACTCCGCCGCTCTTCTTTGCCATTGGATTTTGGTTTGGTCCATCTTTACCAGCACCTGTGACAATGTAAAAGCCATTCTTTTGCTTGATGCGGTAGCCATGAGCTTCCATGAGCGCCTTGAAGCCATCGAGTGGAACCACGTTTTTCCATGATCCAGTTACTGTTCCAGAAAGGTCTCCGCCTGCTAAGATTTTAAGGCCTGTTTTATCTGAAAATTCTTTGATGAAGTCTTTGATATCACGATTTTGCACATCTAGATCAATGCGCTGCATATTCATCTTCAAAATATTGATCGTCTTTTCTGAAGCCTTGCGAACACGCAAAATACGACCTTCACGCAGCACTTCTAAACCATTCGCTGAACAAAGGGTTTCAAGCCCTTCACGCACAGGAACATCTTTCAAATGAACCGTCGCCTTACCAGCCACATCTTTGTCGGTGATGATACTGATGCCGTAAGCAGAAGAGACTGTGCGAAAAATCTCGGAAAGGTCGGCGTCCACAAAGTCAATGGACATATTCAGCATTTCAAGAGAGTCTTCGTCGGACGTTAATTTGCCCGACACTGCTTGCTGGGGCTGGCTTTGTGTGCGGCGTTGGAACATTTGTTGGATCGAAGGAGATTCTGCAACTTGGGGAACTAAGTTGCCCGCAGGAGCTTGCGCTACAACAAATTCAGCGAGAAAAAGAGCAATTGGTAAGATCCTAAAAGTCATGAGCAGAAGATAGAATTTTAGGGTGCTCTTCATATTTTTATTGCAAACCATCGACGTCAACGTAGCACAGGCAAAGAATCTAGTGGATCAGCTATTGCTTTCGGCGTGATGTAGATGATTAATTCAACATCCGTTTTGGTGTCTTCCGTGAAGCTGAAAATGCGATCCAATCCAGGGATAGAACCCAGAAAGGGAACATAACTACGGGTTTGTGTCGAGACAGTGCGCACTAGGCCTCCCAAGCGAAGCGACTGCCCTTGATGCAGTAAAACTTGAGTGTGCATTTCGCGCGAAATTACATCGGGGGGGCAATCGGTGCAAGACGCCCCTTGGGCGGATTTAATTCGAGGTTGAACCTCCAAGGAAATCTCGCTATTCTGCGAAATACTGGGCGTCACTTCAAGGCTAAGCCCGTCATCAAACGGACGAAAATCAGTGACCTGTGAACCATCTGCATTGAAGGAAACAACTTTGGAATAACTTGTGTTCGAGATCACAATATTGGCTTTATTGCCATTCACAGTACTCACACCTGTCTTCGACAATATTTTTGCACTGGAATGACTATCGCTCATGGTAAGATCCAATGTGGTAAGTTCATCGAGCATACCCACGGTCACGGCTCCTTGCGGCCACTGCGTACGCTTAACAAGGCTTCCAAACGATGCCCCTACTTGCCCTTGCAACGCTGGTTGCGAATTTGTTTGCAAATTGCTTCCGCTTTTGATTCCTCTTGCATAATCACTGCCATGCGAAACTTCCACAACAAGACATTCAAGATACACCTGGCTTGTCGGAACATCAATAAGATCAAGAGCTTGGCGTAGGTTTTCTATTTGTTCGGAAGAGCCTCGTACCAAAATGGCATTTTGCTCTTTATCATTTTTTATTTCCATTCCTTGCGTCAAGAATATTTTGGGAATCTGCAACAATGCCGTTTCCGACTTCAAATTTTGCACTGGCAAAATGGCATTCAAGGCTAGCGCAGACAACGATCCAACTGGGCCTATGGTCAAAAATCCATTGACCAAGGAATAGGTGAAATGGCTCCCCTTCATGAGAACAGCAAAGAAATCTTCTAGCGAGACATTCACTAATGTTGCATTGACTCCTTCATTGAGTTCGCCAAAATAGATGAAAGTTAAATGAGCTTCCTTAGCAACGGCTTTGACCACCTTGGCGAGACTCGTTTTCGTTAAGCGTGCGGTGATTCGGCCATTCTGAAAATGAACATCGACACTATCATGCAAAGGCCTTGTCACTAAAGGTGCAGGCGAGACTCGGGATCCTTCGATAATCCATTTTTCACCACTACGTCGCATGTGAAATCCATTTGTTTCCAGCAAAACCTGTAGCCCATCGATCACACCAACATTTCGAAGAACTCCATTTACCTTTCCGGTAAGTTCATTGCCTTTAATGAATTTCTGCTTCGTTGCTTGAGCCAGTTCATCAACAAATTCCTGTACGTCCAAGTTTCTCACATTGACATCGATCAAACTATCGTTAATCGACAATTCATTCACTGGAACTAAATCCGCTCGACTGACGCGGAAATGCCCTCCTTCGCGATAAAATTCAAACCCATTGATCTTGCACAATGCCTCTAAACCCTCTAACAAGGGCGTCTTGTGAAAATCAACAGGTGTCTTTACATCAACTTCACGGTCAATCACAATCCCTAAATCATACGCGGTGGAAATGTTGCGAAGCACCTCGGCTAAGTTCGCACTTGGTGATTGATAATTGATCTTTCGTGTCTTTAATGAATCTTCCCAACCCTTTCTATGACTCATTTCGGAGCTAGACGAAACAACCGTTGAGTCCGCAGCCCAAAGCAGATAAGGAACCAGTAGGATTAGAATGAATTGCATGGATTACTAAAAATAGAAAGCCGACCCCCAGAAGGGACCGGCTTTAAAAAATATGCGCTAGGTGTTATGGCCACCAGCTCCAGCTAGCCCATGTATTCTGGCCAGCAGAGAACTTGATGTACCACAATCCGTTGACCGCAGCAGGCAGACTTGTACCGAATGCAATATCCACACCATTCACAGAAACGGTACGCCCAGCCATTTCAGATCCTTGCCAGCCGCTTGGCGCCTTATTAAGCACATACCAAGTTTCCCCTACAGTACCCAATGTATAGGTCTGGTAAGGATTGTTGGCCGAGATTGCGCTTAAGCAATTGCCTGTGCATGTGAATCCACCCACAGGAGTTGAGCTACTCGAGTTGCTGACACTTGAACTGCTGCTGGAGGAAACAGGAGCTACGGGATCGATCTTGGCAACACCGGCGTCATTAATGAAGCCCATGTTGTCGAACAACCAATTGCCGCTTCCATTGTTGACGTTCAGGGAATACTTGAATGTGCATCCGCCAGCAACCTTCTTCAATGCAGCAATCGTCTCTGCAGGGAGATCGAACACCACCGAATTGAATTCGTTGCGGAACAAGTTAGTCAAGTCTTTTTGGCCAATGAATTGGCTATAGACACCAGCCTCTGGGCAGTCGAAAGACAACTGTAGAGCACCGAGCCACCACTTGTTTGGCTGAGGATCGGGAACATAGACATCGACATTCAACTTGCTCGTGACGTTGGTAACCTGCCAAGTGTTGAACGAGACCGAGGTAAAGTTTGCGGAGCCAGGAACCACCATTGAAGCTGTTCCTTGCGTCTTATTCACCTTGTCGTTGGTGAGCTTCACTTGATAGGAATTCCAACGGCTCGCATCATCAAAGCTAAAGATATCTGGAACAAGCACGTTCAAGCCTGTGCTGCCAAATTGATGCTTTGTTGTTCTAGTCGTCACATCGCCAACGAAGCGGAAGTTATCGAGCAAGAATGGCTGTGTCGTTGCATTTACGTTCAACACAATGGTGAACTGCATATTCGGATAGTCACCGGCTAGGGCAGTCACAACATTCTGCGGAAGCGTAAAGGTCACAGTGTTCCAAGCACCTAACTTCAGTGGGGTCAGCTCTTGTGCTCCAACATATTGGTTGTTGATTCCTGCAGCAGGTAGATCCACTAACAACTGTGTTTGACCAATCCACGATGGGTTTGGCTGTACAGCTGGAATCCACACATCGTAGGAGACCTGATTGGAATAGACACCAAAGTCCGTTGTGTTGAATACTGGACTCTGAATCGTCATGTACCCACTTCCCTTAACCTGCAGCGCACTAGTACCCTGAGTCTTGTTGGTGGTGGTTAATGACACATTCGCATTGCTCGAAGTCCATGGAGCCTGAGGATCATCAAAGCCCATGAATTCAGGCAATGTCTTAGGCACCATAAAGATTTTCTTATACAGCTTCTCGACCACTTCTGGAGTTGCAGCCAATGGGAACGCGGTGTAATCGAACTCACGCCAGTTAGGATTCTTAGGGTCGTATGGATTGTATGGCACCAAGCTCTTTCTGGTGAACCATGTAACGGTATCTGCAGGAGTAGTTCCTGTGATCACATGGACAAGCTCAAAATTACGAGCTCCACCAGTAACACCAGGCTTGTCTTCGCACTTGATGCAGTTGGGATCGTCAAGGCTTGGAATCACATCGCAATAGATACTGAAGAAAGCGTTTTTGTCGTTCTTGCAAATGTCAGAGAACTTGCCTGAAACTTGTGAAGACCACTGTAAGGTTTGGGTTGTAACGCCACCGACTGTATAAAGCTTTTCCAGATCTGACTTTGTATCAACACCCAAAAGCTTATTGCCCTGGATTGCATTGTACATTGGGGCAAAATCCTTGGATGGATCTTGACCCAAATCAGCAATGAGCTTAGCTGCTGTTGGACCTGGGGTATGCGTAAACGTATACATTGTCGCAAGTAGGCCGAATTGAGGATCGCTTGAGAAATCCGTAGATGCATCAAACGAGAAGTCGAAACAATTGGCTGGAACATCGATCGGATTTTGCGCAGCGAGTGCAGAGAACCCAGCAAAAGACCCATCGTGCAAGGAGGTCAGGAGTGCTGCCCCATCGCTCTTTACACCGCTATTCAGTAGCTGGTTATACCAAGTATTATTTTTGATGTCTTCTGCTAAGAATGCGGCATTAATTGCGGCATAATCACCGGACTTAGACAACAATTCCATAGACTTGAATGTTCCAATTGTACGATAGATATCTGCAACAGGAACGCCTTGTGCCTTGGCTGCATCGCAAGCCATTTCGCCCACAACTGCAACAGCCTTGTCCTTGATGCGATCGATGGCTTGAGAAATTCCATCCAGATCCTTGGCGAGCAAGCCTGGCATATTGTCCCAATTTTTGATTGGGTCTACGATACAAGATTGGTATGAGTCATACGCACAACCAGCAGTACACTGAATACATGAAAGAACTCCGGAAGCGCTGCAATAGGTAGTTGCTAGGGCGGAGCATCCCGAAGCCTCTGTTGGCTCGCATACTGTATAATCCCAAACAGAACCACACCATGGAGCATCGTCAGACCAACACCAGCCAACACGATCTGCAATACAGTTTGCGGTCTTATCAACACAATCCCAAGTACATCCAACTTCGCAAACAACGCCCTTGCTCACGCAAAAGGCTTCGTGCATCACAAGCGCAGGTCCCGTGAGCATTGCTTTCACAAGAATGTTGTCGTTATCCTTAAGGAAGCCAACAAATTTTCTCCAACCATCAGCAAAGGCTGCAGGAATGATTACCTCAGGAATGTCAGTTACGACGACGCCACCCATGAGGTATTGACCTGCACGCTTGACATTGTCTGTCATGGAATGCGAATCACCGCCATCTTCCATTTGGAAAGAAGCAATAATTTCATCGCGGTAATGAGACTGATTTGTTGATTTGGCCCAGTCGTTTCCGATATCAATGTCTGTTCCGCTCGCTGCGACTTCTTCGCAATTATCTGGCGCATCAGCAATTTTCAAAGTAATCATGTTTTGTGCAGTACACTTGCTCATCACAGTCCAGTTGCGTCGATTAGACTTCAACTCATTGCGAAGATCGTGGTAGTTGGCACGAACTTCACTGAAGTAATAGTGTGCCGGATTAATGTTATCTAAATCAGGAAGAACAAACTGCATGAGTAATTCGATTCCACCGTATTTGGCAAGACCGCTTAGTAAATCGTTTCTTCCGAAAATCCACGTAACCGCTTCAATTGAGCCTGCAGTCATATCGGGAAGTCCCGCCAAGTTATCCATATCCGTGGCAGATTCCCCGATCTTGTCAAAAATGGTTTCTTGGATCTGCCAAAAATCATAAACAGGCCCGCCCATGTGCTTACCATAAGCAACTCCAGCAATATGAGCTGCAGGTACTGGCGAGTTATAAAAGTCATTCAAGAATGAATATGGAGCGTTGGTCTTCAAACGATCTGGATTAGCTTGGTCTGTTGGTGTCGCAGGCAAACCAACAAGTGCAGGTGGAAGATGAGCATCGATCATGGCTTCGATTTCAATATGCTTGAACTCTTCGCTAATAGGACCATAGAGTCCACTTCCATGTTTTAAGTCAAAAAAATCACCTGCCAGTTGATTGATCCAGCCATGTGAAAATCCATCGGAAACGCAATGACCCAAATAGCCTAGAGCAAAGGCAAGGGTTGCATCATCATTTTTAGCAACAGCAGCCTTTAGCATCGACATCGCATAATCGATGGAGCGAAAAGACTCCATTGGATTTGCGCTGAGGCGAGACTCGTAGCTAGCCAATGCAGCATAAGGAGTCGAATTATCGGCTCCATTGTTTGTGTGCATCCAAGTTTGGCCAGTGGCCATGTCTGGAAACGCATCTGGACCAGCACTTCCCATACGGAAGTAGGTCTCGTTCGCAACAATAGCCTTGATCGCCTGGGCATTTGTTACAGGAAGAGTGATGTCGTGAAAAACGAGGTTTGCTCCTCCATTGCCGCTCTTGATCGCAGCTTCCATTTCATCCATTGCCTGATTGGCCACAGCGATATGTGTTTCTGTTTTGAAGGCCAATGACGACATTGCAAGGAGCAAAGCCATCAACAAAGTTCTTTTTATTTGCATTTATTCCACCTCTGGGTTATTTTTGGCTTCCAAATTTAGCATAGTTTTTTAGATTTTGTGGAAATTTGAGTTTACTCTCGGGGGCTTTCTTGCTGTCACACAATCGCTTGTTCATCTTGGTCTTGTTCCTATCCATCGCTTTGAGCCACGCAACAACAAAGGACGAGAAAGAACTCTCCAAATTGCTGTCATCAGTGGCACGCAACTATGATTTTGGATCCCTGCGTGGCTTACGTTTTCAAACCGATTTTGCAACGATCCAAATTGATGAGGGAAAGACCTTCAGAGCAAAGGTTGTTGCCACCGAGCCTTGTTTCAAAGACTCTGCGGTTTATCTGTTTACTAAAGACACGCTGTTTCGCAAAGTGAACTCTTCAGCAAAGCCCGACACAGGCACGCGGCTAGGGGTTTTCGACTTTCGTAATCAGCTAGCAGATGTTAAGAATGCATCGCTACTTTCTGATACTGTTGTCAACAAAGTTCGCTATCGCCGTATTGCCAATGCGGAATTTTCTGCCATTTGGTTTTGGCTGGGCTTGATCCCAACTTACCCAATCCAAGGCGCACATGCTGTCTACTGGGTCAACGCTAAAACCAATTTGATCACGCATATAACTGCAGTCATAAATCACATGGGCACGGCAAGCAACGGGCTTCTTTATTCAATCTCTTTGAACGACTACAAGAACATGGGCGGAGTCCAAATCCCCACCAAGATTTCCTTTAGTTTGCCTGAAATGGATCACCTCATGACTCCTCAAAAAATGCGCGGCCTCGTCTTTGGCACTCCTATTGCGCCAGCTAGCTGCAACACTTATGAAACGCAATACCAAGAGACACGAACCACCTCGGAAGCCAAAGCAAATCAGTTAAAGTCGGTGCTACTATCCAGTGTAGATTTGTACTTGAGGGTTGTTGCAGAAAAGGTTCTAAACAACCGCGACTCACTTACGATTGAGGTTAAATCAGTGGAGAAAATGAACCATGCGATTACATGGTCCTATTAGAACCCTAGCAATCTCTAGCATTTCCTTGTGCTCTATTCTGTCTTGTTCGCAAAGTCAGTGCGACACTCAGAGTGGTGCAATTATTCGCAATGACTACACAAAAGTTCCGCTTGCTGCTCACTACGTAAATCCAAATACTGATAGCCTAGGAATTGATAAAACGAGTGACACGACGTTCACTGTCTATCTTCAATTAGGCGATTCTCTTGTGCAAATGGAATACACTGTAACCATAGATAGCACCCATGAAAATGAACGTAAAATTTACCCTTAGTTTATTGTTGCTTGCTGCACAAATGATCGGGGCAGATGCAATCCCCAAGCCATGCACTACAACGACCAGTCATATTGAACAGATCAATACGTTCGCGACTCGAAAGGCTCATTTAGCGCGCGTGCTTATCAATGGCGTACCAACAACTTCTTATGAAAATATTGCCATGCGTGTTCCAGCAGGCGGTGACATTTTTATTAGCCAGCTATCCGAAGTTGTGATCACAAATGAAATTAGTTTGAACGGCACTCAGATTGACTCTCTTCACTTAGTGCCAATTTCGGTCGCTGGATTTTTCTTAAACGTAGGTGCAAAAAAGTGAAATTGATACCCTTCCCCTTCCTATGTCTGATCGCGTTTCTTTGCGGTTGCTCTACCAAAAACACTGCTGCACCATTCTCTGAAGCTTACGGTACACCACTCACTGCTGAAAATGCACAAGCGAATACAGGAATCTATCATCATTCAAGTGGAATCACCATTCGTGCTCCACTGCCCGCAGGTTACAGCAGCACTTCGGATTCAACCTTTGCCATTTTTCTCTTCAATGGAACTGCAGACGAAACTATGGCGTCCTTTGCTAAATCAACCACAAAGCTTACGTACGATCAAACGCTAGCACAGCTTGTCGCAATTAGCCCAGACAATTCAATCCAAGTGCTCACCAGTGCGAATTTCAAAGGCTTTCGCCAAAAAACAAGCTTCACTTATAATCAAGTGACCAATATCAACTACACCTACTGGATCTTCTTTCCAACATCTCCTACTACATACTACACGATCTATGGCATACCAAGCCCCACATGGACTACTGCTAAGCTTGCCGCCTTTGATCAAATGGTGAACAGCGCGACAAGCCCCTAATCGATTGGCTTAGATCTGGGTCAGTTTATACATCTGCTTTTTGGTCTGATCGATGTAATAAAAAGTTGCGCCAACCTGCTTTACATAGAACTTTGCAGTGGCTGGATAAGCGCTGTAAGGTGAGGTTGGATCATACTTGATCTGTCCGTTTGCCCAATCATTCACAACACCAAGCCCTGAATAGCTTGTGCGAAAAATGGCGCTGCGACTCGACAAGAATTGAATCTTGTCTGTAGACTGCTTAATGCTATCGAGTGTTGTTTTGTTTTGGAAAAGATAAATGGAGTCCGAAGAGACATTCAAAGCGATATGAATTTGATTGTATATGAAAAGAAATGACGTAGTGTCATAAGAGGTGCTATCGGAAAAGTACAAGCTTGCTGCAACGGGCAATCCGCTTGACGAAGTAAGACTCACCGCTGAAGATCCATTCGCCGAAGAGGCGTTCGCAGTTGATGAATTTCCTACAGCCGAAGAGCTTGCATTTGCTTGCGAAGAACTCATTAGCCCACTCGATGTCGATGGACCGGTAGAGCTACTCCCACAAGAGAATACAACAATACTTGCAACAACTAATGCGGATAAATTCATTTTCATATTTGCTCCTTTCTACTCGTATTATTGCGGTAAATTAGAAATCAAAGCCGCTGATTTACAATTAAAAATGCGCATCGCTCAACAACACGCGAATCACTTCATCGGGGCTGGTGATGCCTTCGGACATCTTGGCTAAGCCATCTTGGATCAAGGGTTCGATCGAGATGCTGCGTCTAAATTCGCCTTCGGAAATTCTCGATAGGATCATGTCGCGAATTTCTGCATTCACGGTCAACATTTCAAACACAGCCACGCGCCCCTTGTAGCCCGTGCCTCCACATTGATCGCAGCCCTTTGCGCAGGGCACGCTTGCAGGCAGCATGGGCAACATGCGACGCTGGTCTGCTGTCGGCTCACTCCATGTGATGCATGACTTGCAGAGCCTACGCACAAGGCGTTGCGCTAAAATGCACAGCACAGCATTACCAATCAAGAACGGCTCAATGCCAAGATCCTTAAGGCGTGTGATTGCGGAAATAGAATCATTTGTATGTAATGTGGAAAGCACCAAGTGGCCTGTCTGCGCGGCTTGGATTGCGATATGCGCCGTCTCTGCATCGCGAATTTCACCCACCAGAATCACATCAGGGTCTTGGCGCAGAATGGAACGCAGGGCTCCCGCAAAAGTAAGCCCAGCCTTCTCGTTGATCTGCACTTGGCTTGCGCCGGGCAAATCGTATTCGATGGGGTCTTCGATGGTGGTGATATTGATGTCTTTGCCTAGGATGTGTTGCAAGCCCGCAAACAGCGTAGACGACTTGCCCGAACCCGTGGGTCCTGTCACAAAAATCATGCCCTGTGGGCGTTCAAAAAAGTATTCAAGCTTCTCTTTGATCGCACTGGGTAATCCGAGGTTGTCAAGGCGCTGCAAGGTTGAAACCTGGCGCAACAAGCGCAACACAATCTTTTCCCCAAAACGCGTGGGCAAGGTGCTGACACGGATATCCACTTCGGTGCCGCGCCATTCCCACCCAATGCGGCCATCTAGGGGCAAACGCTTCTCGGCAATGTCTAAGCTTGCCATCACTTTAATGCGCCCTGTCACGGCGTTCTTCACCCACCCAGGCAAAGACAGGTGCAGACGAAGCATGCCATCCTTACGGAATCGGATCTTCAGCGCATCTTCTTCGGGTTCCACATGGATATCAGTGGCCTGTTGCCGCAACGCATCGCCAATCACAGTCTCCACCAAGCGAATCACTGGCCGCGCTTCCCAAGCCGCATCGCCCGACTGCCCGCGTAAAGCATCTTCCTTCAAGTCCGCGAGTGGATCTTCATCCTGAACAACCTGCGCAAGTTTGTCGCCATTTTGTCTGCGGATCAAATCAGGATCGGCTGCTTCAGCAATGATTGCCATGCCACTTTCGGCACGAACAAGACTCAACAACAGCTCATCGTTTGGATCAACACAACCCACGCGCAAGACATCGGCCTCGCATCCTAGATCAAGGATGTTATGCTTGCGACACCAGTCAGGGGAAAGAACCATGGCAACAAAGATAGGATGTATTGAAGTCGTGGATAGCTAAATGAAAAGGCCAGCCCCGCAGTTGCGAAGCCAGCCTGAATTAATCCGCTATGCGTCTATCTAAAAGTCTATTTCCACCAACTCCAGGAAGCCCAACTATGGTCTCCGCTTGAGAAGTGGAAGTACCACTTGCCCCCGGAGGCTGGTGGCAGTGTGCTCTGTCCAAGCGTGACCGCGACACCGTTGACTTCAACCGTGCGGCCCGCCATCTCAGAACCCTGCCAGCCACTGGCGGACTGACTCAGCACGAACCAGGCGTCGCCCGTAGTGTTCAGCGTATACGCTTGCGTAGGAACGTCTGCGACTGTTGCGCCCAAGCACATGCCCGTGCAGACAAAGGAACTTCCTTGGCTCGATGACGAGGGCTGCGTCGAGCTAGATGACGCCTCACCAGAGCTTGAACTCGTATTGCTAGAAGAGCTTGTTCCTGTCGAGGCTTGGACAAAGCCCATCTTATCCAGCAAGAATGGTGCAGGGCCGTTGTTCACGTTCAAGTCCACGCTAAACTGGCAACCTCCGACAGAGTTCTTCAGCTTGGCGACGGTGGCCGTAGGAACATCGAACTGAACGCCATTGTATTCCGTCCGGAATAGCTGCGTCAGGTCTTTTTGCCCCAAGAACTGGTTGTAGATGTTGTCTGCAGGGCAATCCACATAGGCGGCAAGGTTGCCTACCCACCACTGATTCGGCTGCGGGTCGGGAACAAACACATCCACATTCAAGCGGTTCGTGGCTG
>Ga0302272_1000228_pt1 | contig 26585 bp, 22 predicted proteins | sample III_Bog_N1_2_FD_198772 | JGI IMG/M metagenome (GOLD analysis project Ga0302272, IMG submission 198772) | Peat permafrost microbial communities from Stordalen Mire near Abisko, Sweden - III_Bog_N1_2 | ecosystem: Environmental > Terrestrial > Soil > Wetlands > Peat | place: Sweden: Abisko...
AGTGAGTGCAATACAGCCTACATGTTTAGTATCTACGGGAACTGTTAATATATCGGCTCCTACAGGTGCAATTTATTCTTATTCAATAAATGGAACAACCTTTCAATCGGGCACTGCATTTAATAATGTGACTCCCGCCACCTATACCGTGTCGGTAAAAAACACCAATAGCGGTTGTATTTCTACCAAGCCCAACATTGCAATTAATGCTCAACCAGCCACACCGAATGCACCAAATGTAACTTTAACTCAACCTAATTGCTTAATTGCGACAGGAACAATCACGGTAACCGATCCATTGGTAGCAGGAACCACTTTCAGCATTGATGGAGCCACTTATAGCAATACCACAGGAATCTTTAGCTCTCTTGCCGTTGGGGTCTATCCTGTCACTGCAAAAAACAGTAATGGCTGTATCTCGGCTTCCACTCAAGACACTATTTTATCCCCTATTTTCACCTTGCCTAAAAGTGACTTTACGCTTTCCACCTACTCCATCGACAATAAGCACAATTCGGTATCGGGAAGCATTACACCCGAAACAAATGTCTCATATCTCTGGGATTTGGGCGACGGCTCACCCAATATTACGGGTTCAGATATGCTCACTCATTATTACAACATAATCGGAAATGAAGGAGAAATAATAGTGACACTGACAGCGACAGATTTAATAGGCTGCAACTCAACCACCTCAAAATCTATCGCTATCTCACCCTTTATTCCTAATGTTTTTACCCCTAACGGAGATGCATACAACGAATACTTTATGCCGGGTTTCGAGATGCAACTATTTGACAGACATGGAATTTTGATTTATCAGGGAATTGCCGGCGGTAAAGGTTGGGATGGAACCTACAAAGGGCAGAACATGGATCCCGATACCTATTTCTATATTTTGCATTACATAGATAGTAAAAAGAACATCCTTACCAAGAAAGGGTATATTACTTTAATACGATAATAACGCAGTGAGAAACCAGCGAATGAGATTATATCAATCTTATAATCGCCTTTTTACTACATTTAATATATTATTCCAACGATGCCAAAGCTCTCAATATCAACCATTTTATGTTTCATCTTCTATTCATTTTCAGGGTGGACAGCTGCAACAAATCCAAACCTCACCAACCTTGGATTTGAAGCAGGCACATTTACCGGATGGAAGGGATATACATGGGAATATACTGTGTGCGACAGGAAGCCTTTGAACACCTCAAAAACAGCACAATCGCTCCCATTAGTATCACCTAACGATCTTCGCCGTATCACTTTGCTCTCCGACCAGGCAGCTTACGACATTAATACAGGAAACAAACTCAAAATTATTCCTTCTGGGTATAAATATGTTGCCCGTCTTGGATCAGAGTTTTCGGCTGCCGAGATACCTACTTTACCTAGAGGCTGGAATCAAAGTCTGCTTAATACAATGACCGTGACCAACAACAATGCATTGCTATTACTAAAATACGCAGTGGTATTGGAATATGAGACCAGGCATGAACAATTTCAACAAACAAAATTTCAACTCACGCTTTATGACCAGAAAGGCGATACAATAAAAGATTGCGCCAATTACACGGTATTTGCTCAGGACGGATTGGATGGTTTTCAATCGTCTTATACCTCAGATAATTACCCTGTGAGATGGAGAGACTGGACAACCGTAGGCGTAGATTTAAGAGCCTATATCGGACAAACCATTTCCGTCGAATTTATGACCAGAGATTGCATACTATGCGGTCATTTCGGTTACGCATATATAATTGCTGACTCCCAGCCTATGAGTATTTCCGTAAAATATTGCAGCAATGACACCTATGCCACACTCACTGCACCGGATGGATTTACTGGTTATACCTGGAAAAACAGCAGCGGTGTGGAACAAGGTAACCAACAAACTCTTACAATACCAAGTCCCAATGAAGGCGACAAATACACTTGCAGCCTGACCTCAGCTACAGGTTGTTCGGTCAATTTGGACGCCACTGTAGCCAAGTATCAACCTGTGGCCGATTTCAACTACACTTTAGAAGCCTGCAATAGCTCCACCAATACCGTCACTTTTACCGATAAATCGATAAAGAACCTTGCAAATCCGGCCAATCCAGGCGACTCTATCACTTATTTATGGAGTTTTGGTGATGGGGCAACCTCAAAATTAGTGAATCCGACACATACTTATACCTCCGGTTCCGGGTGGCACAACACCATATTAACCATCACCAGCTATCCGTCAACCTGTACCTCCACAAAAAACACTCGGGTAGAAACATTCTATCCGCCATTAATTGGTATAAAGGGCGATTCTTCTTTTTGTGCCAACAGTACCGCTAAATGGTGGGGCGAAGGTGCCAATCATTACAAATGGAGTAGTGGTGAAACCTCCGACACAATAAAAGTAAGCACTACCGGTAGAAAGTGGATGCTTGCATACTCAAGTACCGGGTGTGTAACTGACACCATCTTCAAAAATAGCATTGAAGACTCTGACTGGCAAGTAAATATGGGAGGTGATACCGTTTTTTGTGCCGGCAAAACAGCTACTCTTTATGGTTATGCTACTCAAAATTCGACAGTGCTCGACTCAATTGCTTATTTATGGAATCCGGGAAGACAAACAACAGATTCAATCATTGTCAATACTGGAGGCACCTACCTTATAACAGCCACCAACAAGCGCGGATGCAAAACAAACAACTCCGTGTATGTGAGGGAAGCATCGCTGCCCAGTAGCAATTTTACAGTAACACCCGCAACCATCGATTTCAAACGCAATACTGTGGTTTGTTTTATAGATTCGCCACAAGCTAATGTTGATTATTTATGGGATTTAGGAGATGGCACCACTGAATATCAAACAAATTTTAGGCATACATATTCCGTTCAGGGCGATGGTTTTGCAATTCCAATTTCGCTAACAGCCATAGATACATTATATTGTAATTCCATCACCACAAAAACAATCAGAGTAGCTTCGTTTATCCCTAACGTGTTCAGCCCCAACGGTGATGGTCACAATGAACGATTTATGTCCGAATTCGATTTGAAAATTTATGACCGCAACGGGATTGAAATATACTCTGGAAATGGCGGATGGGATGGAACCTACAAAGGCCAAAAAATGGATTCTGACACCTATTTCTATATTTTGCATTACACCGACAATAATAATATAATACAAACAAAAAAAGGCTACGTTACCCTGGTTCGATAATGCCTGCAAAATAGCACTTTCCCAACATTCAATCAAAAAACGTTAACGAATAATATTTTAGCTAAATAAATAGTTAATTATTTGATGGTTTGACTTTTAATCCTGAATATTGTACGTTGGAGTAATCGGTATCAGGACACGCACTGACGTGTGATTATAGTCCACAGAGACAGTTCTCTTAATCCAAAATCGTTTTATTTGCACCTAATGAAAAGCCGTTGTTTACTCTTTATACTTGTCTGTTTCTCGCTATCCATTCGAATCTATGGCGGGGTACCTTATTGCGACAACCTAAGTTTTGAGCGCGGCGATTTTACCAACTGGGCCGGGAAAGTATGGATTCATGATAAAAATGGAATTCAGAGCTTATTTTATCAGATATTACCGGGCAGACAAACAATAATGAATGACACCACAACTTATGATATAAATACCGGTGGCAATTTAAAAAAAGTTCCGCCCGGATATAAATTCTCCGCAAAGTTGGGAGATGCTGTCAAAGGAAGTTTAGGTGAAAGCTTGTCTTACACATTACTTGTCGATTCTACCAATGCCTTGTTTATCTGGAAGTTTGCAGTTGTGTTGCAGGATCCAGGTCATGTAGCTGATCAACAACCACGCTTTAATATTTCATTGAAAGATGATAAAGGGAATGCCATCTCAGCGTGTAGTCAGTACAATGTAGGTGCGGCGTCCAATATTCCTAATTTTCAAACTTATTATGCCCCAACAAGTGTTACCAGCACATGGAATCAAGCTGCTCCAATTAGTAATACGATAGAGTGGCGCGACTGGACTACAGTGGGAGCCAACCTTTTACCTTATTATGGGAAAAAAGTAACAATCGAATTTACTGCCGAAGACTGTACACCCGGAGGGCATTTCGGATATGCTTATTTTGTAGCCGAATGCCATCCTTTGCAAATCACCGTCAACTACTGCAAGGGCGATACTGCTGCCATACTCACTGCTCCCGACGGTTTTAGTTCTTACAAGTGGACAACGGGAAATGCCAGTGATACTACACAAAACCTGATTCTCTACAACCCTGTTGAAGGTGCCAAATATCAATGTTCTTTCACTTCTGTAATGGGTTGTTCTGCCACGCTTGAAAGCACTATTGCAAAATATCTACCTGTGGCCGATTTCACATCGCACATGCAGGATTGCGACTCAAACATCGTAAAATTCAACAACTTTTCGACATCAAACAAAGCACCCATTAACTACGAATGGGATTTTGGTGATGGAACAACATCATCTGATCTCAGCCCTCAACATAAATTTACTACCTCCGGCAGCGATCAGCAAGTTAAACTGACAGTGAGCAATCCGCCTTCTTCGTGCAAAAGCATTCTTTCTAAAACCATACCCTTATTTGCACGTCCATTGGTAGGAATATCAGGTGATTCTACTTATTGCAGGGGTGAAACCACTACCATTACCGCTTATGGTGGCTACCACTATCTTTGGAGCAATGGCGACACGGTTACCACAATAACAACAGGTTCACCCTCTAATTATTGGGTAATAGGATACTCCACGACAAGAGATTGTCAATCGAAACCCATCCTACGGCAGGTATTGGAAGAACCCGATTGGCAAATTTCAATAGCCGGAGACACTCTCTTTTGTACAGGAGACAGCACCGTTGTCACTGCGTCAGGAGCGGTCAAATATCTGTGGGACTCAGGATCATCCAATAATTCAATCACAGTCTCCGAAGGTGGAAATTACACGGTGGAAGGTGAAAATCTGAAAGGTTGCAAAAGATCGAACACTGTGAGTGTAGTTAAAGATGCTCTACCATTGGTCGATTTCACTTTGTCGTCAAACACTATTAACAATAAGTTTAACTACGTGACATTCTGCATACCGCAACAACAGGATGTAACGTATGCCTGGAATTTTGGCGATGGATCCACTGACACACAGTCGTGTGGCAATCATTATTTTGCACTCAGCGGAGAAGTCGGTATGTTTCTCGTTACACTCACGGCAACCAATAAAAACGGATGTGTGAACCAAAGTTCCAAAACAGTAATAGTAGAACCATTTATTCCCAATGTATTTTCTCCTAATTCAGATGGACACAACGATTTGTTCATGCCAAATTACGAAATGCAAATATTTGATCGTCAGGGAATTCTAATCTATCAGGGAACTAAAAACAGTAAAGGTTGGGATGGAACGTTCAACGGACAAAAAGTGGATCCCGATACCTATTATTATATTTTGCAATATACCGACTATTTGCAGCAACAACATACACGGAAAGGGTATGTTACTCTAGTCCGATAAAATTCACAGCTTTTTTTACTTTTAACACAATAATAGATGAACAAAAGATGTTTAAGATAAGAATACACTCATATCACCGGCAACGAAGCAAATACACTTCGTCATAATCCCACTCAATGTGAGAATATACTTTTTCGGCAAATGTGCCCTCTTTACCAAAAAGTTTCAGTGAGATTATATAGTGATATTTTATTTTTAATGCATTTATTTGCAACACATTAAAACAACTATCAATTATGAAACTTTGGCACAAGCTTTTATTGAGTCTCATCTTTTTAGTGACTGATTTTACACTGGCAAATGCGGCTATTAACAACTTAGGATTTGAAACAGGTACATTTACCGGATGGACAGGCTACACATGGCTTTACAGCACAGAAGTCCCAACTATCAACACATCTAAAGTTGCGGGAATTATAAACCGACGTCACACTATCATATCCGATACTACAGCCTATGATTCCAACACGGGCAATGCACTAAAGAAAATTCCATCTGGATATAAATACTCTTGCCGTCTGGGAGATGTGATAGCTACCGGAGATGTAAACCCGAGATGTTGGGAACAAAGCTTACAATACAAATTGACTGTGGATGATTCTAATTCGCTATTAATCATGAAATTTGCTTGCGTTTTACAATATGCATCCGATCATACTGCCCTGATGGAACCCAGGTTTAAGCTTACCTTGTACGATGCTTCTGGAAATACAATCAACACCTGTACCAACTACGATGTTTATTCGACCAGTGGTTCGGTAAAAGGTTTTAACACCTACACCCCGTCAGGCTCTACAAATCCGGTCAAATGGAGAGACTGGACCACTGTTGGTGCTGATCTCTCGGCCTATAAAGGACAAACGGTAACAATAGAATTTATGTCAGCCGATTGCACCGGAAGATATCACTACGGATATGCCTATTTTATTGCCGATTATCAACCTATGAAAATTTCAACCGATTTTTGCGGCTCATCCGACACAGCCAAACTTACTGCTCCTACCGGATTTGAAAGTTACAAATGGAGGGATATGAACTCTCTCAAAATCGTAAATACCGATACCACATTATCTACACTCTCTGTCCCGATGTTGAACAAAGACAGCGTGATATATCACTGTATAATGCGATCGGCCACGGGCTGCATTGACTCTCTGTCTACTACCATTCTGAAATACAAACCTACAGCTTCCTTCTCCTCTAAAATGGTAGGAAACTGTACCGACGACAATGTCCAATTTACAAATAATTCCAGCACCAATCGTGGTACAATGAACTATCTGTGGGATTATGGCGACGGAACGACTGACACTATATCTACTAAAACTCATATTCATCATTATACAACATCTGGTCACCATTCGGTAAAACTAACAACCTACAATCCTCCCTCCACATGTTCTATAGACACAGTGAAAGACGTTGAATCTATTGATGTGGATTTGGTTGGGCTTAAAGTTGCAAAAGATTCAATTTGCATAGGCAGTGCAACCAGTGAACTTATTGCCAATGGTGCCTGGACATATAAATGGAGCATTGATTCTACAGCAACAGTTTTGGATACTATGAGCATTAAGAAAGGCTTACCGGCCAAAACGTATTGGGTAATAGGATACAATTCAACATACAATTGTTATTCAAAAAAACATTTTGCTACCATAAGCAACGAAAGTAACTGGCAAGACTCAATTTCGGGCAATCGGTTTTTTTGCAAAAACGACAGTACCAAACTATATGCCTCCAGTTGGTATTTGAATGCTGCCAACAAATCCGGCAATGCCAAAGATTCAATGATTTACTTATGGAGTACCGAAGCATCTTCCGATACCATTACGATAAAAAAAGCAGGCACCTACTCGTTGACAGCTATTGACAAGTGGGGTTGTTCCCGAATCGACTCAGCCACTGTGGTAGAAAAACCGCTACCCCTTGTAGAGATGAATGTAACCCCAACCTCAATCAATACTAAATATAATTCGGTAGTTTGCTCCATTAATCAGGAAACGAACGTGACCTATCTGTGGGATTATGGCGATAGTACTTTAACTGACATCGGCTCAGCACCTGCAAGGCATTATTATATTCCAACCGGAGCAAGCAACCACTTCACCATTACGCTCACTGCGACCAATACATCTACAGGGTGCATAAATTCAAACTCGGAAGCGGTAATGATGGAACCCTTTGTACCCAATGTGTTTTCTCCAAACTTAGACGGTCACAACGATAGGTTTATGCCATATTATCAACAGGAAATATACGATCGCTTTGGGGTGTTGCTATATCAGGGCGATAAAAATAATGCTGGTTGGGATGGTACTTACAAAGGAATGAAAACTGACTCCGACACTTATTTCTACATCATTTGCTATACTGACTTTAACAATCAAGCGCGCACAAAAAAAGGATATATCACTTTGGTCAGATAGTTTAAAAAATATTATTTAAATTTGCACCTGAAATCACAGACTTGAAATTGCAATAAAACGTATATATTATGTCTCGAAAAAATAGAGAATCAGTCATGTTGATATTTGTCTTTATGCTGGCTTTTGCCTCAGCAAAAGGACAGGTCACGTATGGTGACACTATCTTCTTTGACAATTTCGGACAACATATTACTCGTACAACAACACCCTATATGCCTGCCGGAAGCTATAAGTTTGCCGATCCGGCCTCCGGGTTAAGCGATGCAATTGTCATCAACGACAACTATTATGCAGTGATTGACCCAAGACATATAGCCGATGCAAGTCCATCGTTCTATTTTTGGTCTTCAAGCAGCCCCTTATCGCTTACTCCATCGGGTGCAAAAGCTTATACCACAGATCATACCGGAAATGCAAATGGAGCGGTAATGGTGGTAAATGCAGGAACTACATTAAATTATTTGTATAAACGTTCCGTTACTTTGAAGACCGGATTTCAGTATCGTTTTGCCTTTTGGATCTATTTAGTGACAAAAAGTTCGCAGTTTGCGATGGAAATAACCAACACTAGCACTAATGTAACCAACACAGTTTTAGGTCCTTTACTTTCAACCGAGGGAACTTGGATTTTATACACCCTCGACTTACCCGTTCCATTGTCAGCTACCGATGTAATCCAAAACGTGACTGTTGATCTCCAGAACAAATACGCATTGGTTGAGGGAAATGACTATTATATCGACGATATTTTGCTGAGTACGCTTCATACCGATGCCATGGTATTAACCGTTACAAATGATAGTCCTGCATGTGAAGGTTCGAATGTAGTCCTCTCCTCAAATATCACGGGAGGAGCCTCTCCATATACCTATGCATGGACTGGCCCCAACGGATTTACCTCCACCGCGCAAAGCCCCGTAATTTCAAATTGTACTTCGGCATCAAACGGCACCTACAATTTGACCATTACCGATGCCCTCGGATATACATCGAAAGATAGCACAACAGTAGTGATTAACCCTAATCCGAAAAGCGACTTTTTTCTTTCCACATACTCCATCGACAGTAAATACAATTCGGTATTTGGACAAGTGCTCAATCCCGACTCGCTTGTAACGTATGTCTGGGATTTGGGAGATGGCACCACTTTATTCGGGCCTGTTTTCCCAACTCACGTGTATAGTGTTACCGGCTTAGACAGTGAATTTCTGGTCAAACTTACAGCCACTGATTCCACCGGATGCAGTGGGAGTTTAACCAAAGCAATTGAAGCAGGTCCATTCATTCCAAACGTATTTTCGCCTAATAATGACGGGAGGAATGACCTGTTTATGGCAGGATTTGAACAACAAATTTTCGACCGGAGTGGAATTGAAATTTACACCGGAAGCAGTGGATGGAACGGCACCAACAAAGGGCAAAAAATTGATCCGGACACCTATTTCTATATATTGTATTATTACGATAAGAATAACCAGAAACATTCGAGAAAAGGATATATTACTCTAATTCAATAACTCAAAGAACATGAAGAGATTGTTTTTAATCATAACCGTTGCAATGCTTTTAGTTAGCGGAGAAATGGCCTTCGGCCAGGCCGACATTAGCATGACTACACATTGGAATAACCGAGCAAGTTACAATCCGGCTTCGATCAGCCGCACAGAATACCTCTATCTTTTCGGCAATGCACGCCACCAATGGACAGGAATTGATGGTGCTCCTTCGGTTATCAACCTTCAGGCATCGCAATATTTCACCGACTTGCATTCGGCATTCGGAGTCTCTTTGATTAGCGATAAAATAGGGCTTACCACTGTATTGAACCCTACGGTGAGTTATGCGTTCCGTATCTCTCCCAATATTGACCTTGACTCATGGTCACTGTCGTTGGGTGTAGCTGCAGGCCTGTTTGCCCGCACCATTAACGGTTCTCTATACGACCCTACCGATGATATCGATCCTTCTATCAGTTACACCGACAAGACTTCGTATAGCCCCGATGCCAACATCGGCGTTGAATTTCAATCACGTTATCTTATTTTTGGTTTTTCAAGCACACACCTCTTTTCCATCAACAAAGATTATTCTTTGTTTCAAAACACCAGTCACCGCTACGTGTACGCAATTTACAAAAATACCAATTCCGAATATTTCAATTTTAGCCTTGGCATGCAGATTGTCAACAGAAACAATCTTACCGTAATGGAAGGCAACACAATGATACGATTCAAACACCCGACAGGTCTTCATGAAGGTCCAACCGAGCTATTCGACGTGGGATTAAGCTATAGATCAACCCACCAATTATCTCTTTTACTTGGTGTAAATCTATCATCGGATTTTCGGGTTGGATATTCCTACGACTATGATTTCAAGCTCAACAGCAACCAAAGCGGTACGCACGAAATTATGCTTGAATACCGCATTCCGTCAAAAGCAAGTTCTGTCTGCGAAAGTTGCAAAGGCAGCGAAGATTGGTACTTTTAATCGGAAAATTGCGTATATTTGCATTAATAACTTCTTATCAGAAGGTAAAATCTGAGTTTTTTACACACATAAAATGCACTTATATGTTACAATCAGGAGATAAACTACCCGCTATTGATGTACTTGATCAAAACGGGAACCATTTCAATACAAGTCAGTTAGCAGGAAAGAAAACCATCCTATATTTTTATCCAAAAGACAATACTCCGGGATGCACCGCCGAGGCGTGTAACCTAAACAGCGGCCTTGGCTTTTGGGCACAACAGGGTTATCAAATTGTGGGAGTAAGTCCCGACAGCCCAAGTTCTCACCAAAAATTCATTGCCAAGTTCAGCCTCAATTTCACGTTGCTTGCCGATACTGAAAAAGCTCTGGCTACCGCATTTGGAGTTTGGGCAGAAAAAAGTCTTTACGGACGAAAATACATGGGCATTCTTCGCACCACGTTTGTCATTGACGAACAAGGATTTATCATCAGCGTTATTGAGAAAGTCAATACAAAAGAACATTCTGAACAATTAAAAAAAGCATTGTTGTAATTGCTATTTTTATTACACAAAACTCATTTTACGGCAACTGGATATCGGTTGCCGTAAATTTATACCTAACTTCTACGATGGAACAACCTTTTCAAATATTCAAACTCGATGCTGCCACAATCAACGAGATTGTAGCCGATCCACCTTCGCCTCATCGGCATGAATATGAAGAGCTTATCATTATTTTAGAAGGTAAGCCCGAGCATTTCATCGATTTTCACAAACAAACCGTGGAAGCTCCTCTACTTATCTATGTATCAAAGGGAAAAATCCATCAATTCAAACCCGACATTAACACCAGAGGGTGGTTGATACAGTATCAAAACGAATTTATTCCACAAACCAATTTTCATTTCTACTCATATTTTTCCGACAGTATAAACTTCTCTTTTCCGCAAAACAGTTGCCATAATAAGCTTGATTCGCTGTGCTCAATGATTTATGACGAATTCAACGAAACACCCCCAAAACTGACTGTAGTAAAGCATCTGTTATCAGCATTGCTTGCACAGCTTGAGTCGGATCACGATTCTCAATTAGCACAAAAACAGGCTTCTAACTACGGACATTTAGCTACATTCAACCAGTTTTTGAAACTATTGGAAATTAATTACAAACAGTCTGAAAGCGTACAATTTTATGCCGATCATCTACACACTTCGGTACGCAATTTGAATCTGATTTGTCAGACAGTTTTCAACAAAAGCGTATCAGAAATTGTAGAAAACAGGAAACTCATTGAAGCTAAACAGCTACTTGTCAGCACCAACCAATCTATTTCCGAAATCGGTTACGAGCTTGGATACAACGAAAAATCCTACTTTTCACGCGTTTTTGCCAAAAAAGAAGGCGTTACTCCAACTGAATTCCGTACCAAAGCACTTTCTATATTTGCCTGAAAAACTGCAATTCTCCACTTCCATACAGAGCATAAAATTGTGCTTATTTGGAAATGATAAAAAACATCACGACCTTTGCACCCGAAGTAACAACAAAATAATTATACATAAGAATGAAGACGGCAAAAATTATTACCGAAAAAGGAGAAATGACGGTTGAGTTTTACGAGCAGGATGCTCCAAAAACAGTGGCAAACTTTATAAAACTGGCTACCAGCGGCTTTTACAATGGTTTAACCTTTCACCGCGTTATTCCCGATTTCGTAATTCAGGGCGGATGTCCTAACGGTACAGGCGCAGGTGGCCCAGGCTATACTATTGATTGCGAGTTAGATGGCGGCAATCAGTATCACGACAGAGGCGTATTATCTATGGCACATGCCGGTCGCAATACAGGTGGTTCTCAGTTTTTTATCTGTCACTCACGCAATAACACTTCGCACTTGGATCGTAAGCACACGTGCTTTGGCAAAGTAGTAGAAGGACTGGAAGTGATTGACGCAATTCGTGCTGGCGATAAAATTTTGAAAATAGAAGTATCGGAATAAACCGACCGTAAAAACTTTTCTAAAGTTCGGGACTTTAGAAAAGTTTGCGAGAAAAGTTAGAAAACGAAATAATCAAACATCCAATCATCTGCAAAGAATATCTATCTTTGTAAATGGTTGGATGTTTTGTTATCAACCAGTAATAAAAAAATCACGCCCACTCATCCAAACGCATATTCGCTTACGTCTAATAAGTAAATGTAACACTCACCAAATTAATTTACAAATGAAAAAACTTGGATTCTTGCTGCTATTTACTTTATTAGCAGCTCTTAACACAAATGCTGCACCGGCAGCTAAAACCGATTCAGTGTCAAGCAAATCTGACAGCAGTTATCAGGCAATGAACGCCAACCAAAGAGAAGCTGCTTTAGTACAAAAACTCGATGCAGATCAACTCTTCGAGCTTGAAAAAATTCGTTCTGGAGCGCGAGACGAAGACTCACAAAAATTGAGTTCTCCTGGAATTGTAATGATATCTTTGATGCCTTTTTTTACCGCCATCTTAATTGTCTTCTTAGTAATGCGTTACAAACGCCAAAAGGAACAACGCTTTATGGCCTTGTGCGAAAAAGCACTCGAAGCCGGCAGAGACCTGCCCGACAATTTCTTTAAAAAACCACAGGAAGAAACACAAAGCCACTTGTTGAAAGGAATGATTTGGGTAGGTGTAGGTGTAGGTGTAACCTACGGAGCACTCGAACTAATGGGCGATCACTCCCCATGGGGATTTGGACTGATTCCGGCCTTTGTAGGTGTGGCTTACATCATTAGCTACTTTATTGAAAAGAAAAACAAAGCGAACGACGTAAAGAATGAGTAACACCGATGACCTCAAGTGGGTCATGCAGGTGACGTTGCTCGGCAACAAACAAGCATTCGATCCGCTTGTCAGAAAGTATCAATCTCCCATCCGACGATTTTTTCTGAATCTCACGATGGGAGATTCATCGCTGAGTGACGATTTGGCACAAGAGACTTTTATTAAAGCCTATTTGCAGCTCAATACGTTTCAGGGGCTTTCGGGTTTTTCCACATGGTTGTTTCGCATAGGTTACAATGTTTTCTACGATTCGGTGCGTGCGCAAAAACGAAAAAACAACACCTCGCTCGATGAAGTGGATAAGCATTATGCAGTGGAGAACGATTTTTCGGCCGAAAAGAGTGATTTGTACGATGCTTTGCGTAAATTGCGCCACGAAGAACGAACAGCTATTTTGCTCTGTTACATGGAGGGTATGAGCCACTCGCAAGCAGCCACAGTGATGAAATGTCCGTTGGGGACACTCAAATCATACGTTTCGGCAGGTAAAACAAAACTGGCACATCATTTGCAATAACTGAATTAAAGAATCAAAACAATGAACGATAAGCAACTCACACAATTTTTTGCCGCACAAAAGCCGGAGATAACAGACAACGGCTTTTCGGACAAAGTGATGCACCGCCTACCCGAAAAACAACGCACTCCTGCATTGGTATGGATATTTGCAATAATCAGCACTATTGTGGCGTTTTCAACAGGAAGTTACCATTTGGTAATTCCCATTATACAAACTCTGATAGAGGAGCTTTACTGGTGGATACTGCCAGCTACCTGCGGTGCTATAGCGCTGATTTTGACCTCAATATTCCTGTTATATGAACGCACAGAGAGATCGTTCTCGTTAAATATCAATATCTGATTTTCAGGATTACTCTATATAACAAAAGCCTCCGCAATAGAGGCTTTTGTTATATAGAACCAGCAACAATTCAAGAACTGATTGTCTAGAATCTATTTCTGACTTCTTCTGAAACTCTCTTTCTTCTCCTTTGTCATTTTCTCGCAAGCATACTGAAAAATAAGCCGTGGAGCGGTCTCTTTCCATTTCAATAAAAACAACTCAGTAGCCTCGGGATTAATTTTCCATGCCTCACGCAAGTACCACCCAATACCCTGATGCACCTCACGTATAGGGTCGCTCATCAATGGTTCAAGAAAAGCGAAAAGCGGTACAATAGCCTCATGATGCTTTTTGATATGTTTTATTAATGTGACCGCCACTGTCCGCCGTTGAAACGGGTTTTCGGCTGACAACCATGGATTGAAATCTTCGATGCCGACAATCTCTTTTGCCATAAACTTCGGCAGAATCAACATTCCCAGCAAATCGGCATGTGCCCAATTGTGAATACCCACTGAAAACCAAAGTCCAATATGGTCGAATACGTCACGGCTGAATTGCTTATCAAACTCATCGGTCAATAGCATTGCAAATGATGCTTCTTCGTATTTTTCGGCAGCAATAAGTGGCGGTGCAGCTTCGAGAATCAGGTCAAGAGTCACGTCTTTTTCGTGCACTAACTCTTTTATCTTCGCCTCCATCAACGGTTTTCCCACACCATAGGCATGAAATTCGCCTTTGAAATAGCGACTGTATTTCTTTACATTATCCTCGTTGGTGTTCGCATTGCAAAAACCACGAAAATCGGTAATAAGTTCGTGAACTGTCATCTTTTATCGGGTTTATTTATCCCCACTGCCGGGCATTAATGTGTTTGAAATCAGTGTAACTATATCTTTCGGATCCTTAGAATTTTTCATCGCATCACGTATTTTTTGCTTTTGCTCCGGTGTGAGTATATCCACCATTTGCCTCATTGTATTACTCAGTGAACCAAGCACCTGACCAATAATTTCAATGGCTTGCGCGGTGTATTGCTTACTGAGTTCGGCATCGGGTTTATCGGCAAGCAGGTTGGTATTGACATTTTGCAACAATTCCATCAAACGAGGCACAATGGGTGCCAGACCTTTCGTCACCGAGTCTTTGAGTAACATCAGTTTGCCCATTTGCGCTTTGCTCAATGCGTGGGTTGTATCTTTTGGTGCAGCCGCTTTCTGTGGGCTCCACGTTACCACTATATCGCTTATTTTCTGTTTGTCGCGGGCAGTAAATTTCCGGTTGTCAATGTCCGTATTATCAGCTTTTTTCTCCACACTGCCCCATCCACCGAGTGTATATTTATATTCGTAATTCTTACCGGCAAAACAAGGCACCAGCAACGTATAGTGTCGGTTGTCCGTACGTGTCATTTTGTAGTTTCCGTCCTTGGGATTCCAATTATTGAAACTTCCGGCGAGAAATACCGCGGAATCTTTTTGAATACCTTTTCCGGGAAGTTCCACGGCAAAACGAACAGCCGCCACCTGAGCCTTCACTGCAAAAGTCATTGTCAGACCAATAACAAAACTAAAAAGGCGAAGTGTTTTTTTCATAGTGTAAAAAATTAAAATCAAACAATTGATTGCAAAGCTACATTATTTTTGTCTCAATTGCTTTAAGGTCAGCATACTTTTTCAATAATTGTATCGACAAATCAATTGCCTCTTGTACTTCTTCTTTACCGGAATAACCATTGATTATCATCAGCAGATGGGTTGTTTCCAACGAAAGCTTAGTGCGTTCATTATCACTTGTTGGCGTACCAATACCCCCTTGCACATCTTTATACACGGGCAAACCTTCAATATTAAGTAGTCCTCGTCCAATTGCCTCAAATTCATCCGTCTGTGCACCAACCGTAAGCAACAAATCACCCTCTATTTTATCGGCATCAAACCCTCCGATTGAATATCCGGTTTTGATAGATACTAGATTGATGATATCGACCAATGTATTGATTCGGTAAAGCGGCAACTCCCGCAGAATACGTCGACACAATGCTTCCGCCGAAGGACGATAGCGGTTCGGATCTTTGCCCAGCGCTTTGTAGGCGGTGCGTGTAGCTTGAATATTAGGAATTTTGTTGATCTCCTCAATGACAAAATTCTTCCTAAAATCTTCTTCGGTCTGTGTAATATTTTGCCATAAATTTTCATTGAAGGGCGAATTGGTCACTTCGCACCAAATCAAACCCAGTGTCAATTGCGGGCAAGCTTGTCGGATGGCATCGGAAACGGTAATTGTGAGCATATTTTACAATAAAAATAGGAGAATTCAGACCACAAAAATAGTAAAAAACGGGCAGCTTTTTCTTCCTGATTTTGAAATACTATTGTCTCTTTGTGCTCTAAAAAAAAAATCGTATCTTTGCCCCGCTTTTAAAAAACAACATAAAGTCTAACCCTATTAACAGTCTGAACATTAATTATGGAAGAACAGAAAGAGAACATCGTGGAAGATGTAAAAACTCCCGCCGCTGAAGAAGCACAACCTGTAGTTGAGGAAGTAACCCCTCAAGCAGAAGAAATTGCAGCTGTAACCGAAGAAGTAGAAGCTCCTAAAGTGGAAGAAGCAGCCGAAGTGGTAGCTCCTGTCATCGAAGAAGCGGCTCCCGAAGTAGTGGAAGCTAAACCGGCTCCTGCACCTGCACCAAAAGCTGCACCCGCAGCCGAAGATTTTGACTGGGAATCTTACGAGAAAGGCGATGCCCTCGTAGGCGACCGTTCGGAACTTACCAAACAGTATGACTCTACCCTCAACACTATCAAAGAAAAAGAGGTAGTTGACGGTACTGTTATCTCAATGAACAAACGCGAAGTGGTAGTGAACATCGGCTTCAAATCCGACGGTATCATTTCGTTGAACGAATTCCGCTACAATCCTGATCTTAAGGTTGGTGATACTGTAGAAGTCTTCATTGAAAACCAAGAAGACAAAAAAGGTCAATTATTGCTTTCGCACAAACAAGCACGCACCTCGCGCTCTTGGGACAGAGTAAATGCTGCCCTCGAAAACGACGAAACAATAAAGGGCTTTGTAAAATGCCGTACCAAAGGCGGTATGATTGTCGATGTATTTGGCATCGAAGCTTTCTTGCCAGGCTCACAAATCGACGTGAAACCTATTCGCGACTACGATGTGTTTGTGGGTAAAACAATGGAATTCAAGGTGGTAAAAATCAATCACGAATTCAAAAATGTGGTTGTTTCGCACAAAGCTCTTATCGAAGCTGAACTCGAACAACAAAAGAAAGAAATTATCTCGAAACTCGAAAAAGGTCAGGTACTTGAAGGTACCGTTAAAAACATCACCAACTATGGTGTATTTATCGACCTTGGCGGCGTTGACGGCCTTATCCACATCACCGACCTTTCTTGGGGCCGCGTAGCTCACCCTGAAGAAGTGGTTCAGTTGGATCAAAAACTCAACGTAGTTATCATCGATTTCGATAACGAAAAGAAACGTATTGCTCTAGGTTTGAAACAATTAACTCCTCATCCATGGGATGCTTTGGATACCAACCTTAAAGTAGGTGACAAAGTGGACGGAAAAGTAGTTGTTGTAGCTGACTACGGTGCATTTGTTGAAGTATTGCCTGGTGTAGAAGGCTTGATTCACGTATCGGAAATGTCATGGAGCCAACACTTACGCAGTGCTCAGGACTTCCTGAAAGTGGGTGATGTGGTAGAAGCTGTTATCCTGACACTTGATCGCGACGAACGCAAAATGTCATTGGGTATCAAACAATTGAAACAAGACCCATGGGAAAATATCGAAAGCAAATATGCAATCGGTTCTAAACATGCGGCTCGCGTGCGCAACTTCACTAACTTCGGTGTTTTCGTTGAAATTGAAGAAGGTGTTGACGGCTTGATTCACATCAGCGACCTTTCTTGGACTCGCAAAATCAAACACCCATCAGAATTTACTCAAATTGGTGTAAACTTAGATGTAGTGGTACTTGAAATCGACAAAGACAACCGTCGTTTGAGCCTAGGCCACAAACAATTGGAAGAAAACCCATGGGATGTATTCGAAACAATCTTTACCGTTGACAGCATTCACGAAGGAACTATCGTGGAAGTATTAGACAAAGGTGCCGTTATCGCGTTACCTTATGGCGTTGAAGGTTTTGCTACTCCTAAACATTTGGTAAAAGAAGACGGTACACAAGCTAAACTGGATGATAAATTATCTTTCAAGGTAATTGAATTCAACAAAGATGCAAAACGTATCATCTTATCTCACAGCCGTATTCACGAAGATGAACAAAAAGGTACATCTTCTGCTTCTGGCGAAAAGAAGGAAAACAGTCAAAAGAAATTCAAAAAAGCAGTAGAAGAACAACAACAAAATTCTACACAATCGTTTGAAAAAACCACATTAGGTGATATTCAACAATTGGCTGATTTGAAAGATCAATTGGCTGTAGCCGAAAAAACAGTAGCTCACCAAAAGGCCGCTGCTGCTGCCGAGGCTGCCGAAGCAAAAACAAAACGTGCTCCTAAAAAAGAAAAGGAATTAGAACCTGTAGTGGAAGCTGAAGTGAAAGAAGATGCTAAAGAAGAAACTAAAGTTGAAGTTAAAGCTAAGGCTAAAGCTAAACCTGAAGCAAGCGAAGAAAAAGCTGCCGAATAATTCTTTTTCAGTATAAATAATGAAAAGTCGCCTATTTTTAGGCGGCTTTTTTTATTACCTTTGCAACACAACAAGCACAAGAAACAAGACACAGGAACCAAAATAAATGACTGCTTATTTCAAAATATTGCACCACTATAAAATCAGTCCTGATTCTTGTTTCCTCATATATTAAGTATTGTTTTTCAACGCAATAATTTGCATCTCACTATGGCACATCATATCGAAAATGATTCTCAATATAACGGTCTTACCGTGAATGAAGGTATAGAACAACCTCCTGTGGTGAATCCTTATCTGCATATTCAGAAGCGTAAGAAGCGACAACACTATTCCGCTACAGAATATGTTGAAGGTATTCTGAAAGGTAACCGAACCATACTCAGTCAGGCAGTCACTTTGGTAGAAAGTGTAAAGCCCGAGCATCAGATTGTGGCGCAGGAGGTAATAGAAAAATGTTTGCCCTATACCGGAAAATCTATTCGTTTAGGAATAACCGGTGTTCCCGGAGCAGGCAAAAGTACATTTATCGAAACTTTGGGAATGCTTTTGGTGAAAGACAATCACCAATTGGCAGTGCTTGCCATTGACCCAAGCAGCGAACGAAGCAAAGGTAGCATTCTGGGGGATAAGACACGCATGGAGCAACTTTCAAGCCATCCTAACAGCTTTATCCGCCCCTCACCCTCCGCAGGCTCACTAGGCGGAGTGGCACGCAAGACTCGCGAAACTATCATGCTGTGTGAAGCAGCCGGTTTCGACACGATTTTTGTAGAAACTGTGGGTGTGGGACAATCTGAAACCGCAGTACATTCAATGGTTGATTTCTTTTTGTTTCTGCAGGTTTCCGGTACCGGCGACGAACTGCAAGGCATCAAGCGAGGCATAATGGAGATGGCTGATGGCATTGCCATCAACAAAGCCGATGGTACCAATGTGGAACGAGTTAATCTCACCAAAGCTCAACTTACAAATGCGCTCCACCTTTTCCCGTTACCGGAATCGGGCTGGTCGCCAAAAGTAATGACTTGCTCGGCATTGAATAATCTCCATATTGATGAAGTATGGCAAATGGTAGCCGAATATATTGATTTTGTAAAGACATCCGGTTTTTTTGAAATCAACCGACATTATCAATCGAAATATTGGATGTACGAATCGATTAACGAACAGTTGAAGTCGCGGTTTTACAATAATGCTACGATTCAGAGTCTTCTCTCTCAGTTTGAAAACAAAGTGCTTTCCAATGAAATAAGCTCATTTATCGCGGCAAAAGAGCTACTGACAAGATATTTTCAGGAAGAATAATCAGATATTTTGCAACAAAAAAACGGGATTGCCTCGCTCTGAGATAATCCCGTTTTTAATTAAAACTATATAGGAAAGAAATTACATCATTCCACCCATTCCGCCACCCATTGGAGGCATTGCAGAGCCTGCATTATCTTCTTTCTTTTCCACAATTACACTTTCGGTGGTCAACAACATACCTGCAATAGAGGCTGCGTTTTCCAAAGCTACGCGTGTTACTTTAGTCGGGTCAATTACACCGGCAGCAAGTAATGGTTGATACTCGTCAGTGCGAGCATTGTAACCGAAGTCGCCTTTGCCTTCTTTCACCTTTTGAACTACCACAGCACCTTCTTTGCCCGAGTTGGCAACAATTTGGCGAAGCGGTTCTTCGATGGCACGTTTGATGATTTCAATACCGGTTGTTTCGTCTTCGTTAAGGCCTTTCAAGCCTTCCAAAGCAGAAATGGCACGGATATAAGCAACTCCACCACCAGGTACAATACCTTCGGCAATAGCAGCACGTGTTGCGCTCAAGGCATCATCCACACGGTCTTTCTTTTCTTTCATTTCCACTTCCGAAGCAGCACCTACGTAAAGTACAGCCACACCGCCGGCTAATTTAGCCAAACGTTCCTGCAATTTTTCACGGTCATAGTCGCTTGTTGTAGATTCTATTTGTGCTTTGATTTGCAGTACACGGGTTGCAATCGCATCTTTTGCACCTGCACCATTCACAATGGTTGTATTGTCTTTGTTGATGGTAATCTTTTCGGCAGTTCCCAACATTTCGAGAGTAGTACCGTCAAGTTTCATCCCTTTTTCTTCGGAAATAACCACACCACCGGTCAAAATGGCAATGTCTTCCAACATTTCTTTACGACGGTCGCCAAAGCCCGGAGCTTTCACAGCAGCAATCTTCAATGAACCGCGAAGACGATTTACCACCAATGTTCCAAGAGCTTCACCATCAATATCTTCAGCAATAATCAACAAAGGACGACCGCTTTGCACGGTAGCTTCAAGGATAGGAAGAATTTCTTTGAGGTTGGATATTTTTTTATCGTAAATCAAAATGAAAGGTTTGTCTTGTTCAACCTCCATTTTTTCGGTATTGGTCACAAAATAAGGAGATATGTAGCCACGGTCAAATTGCATACCTTCTACAATTTCGATAGTAGTTTCGGTACCTTTGGCCTCTTCGATGGTGATAACGCCCTCTTTTTTAACTTGTTTCATTGCATCGGCAATCAGTTTTCCGATAGTTGCATCGTTGTTTGCCGAAATGGTTGCTACTTGTTCGATTTTATCGAAATCGTCGCCAACCTCTTGCGATTGCGATTGCAGATTTTCAACAACCACAGCAACAGCCTTGTCGATACCGCGTTTCAAATCCATTGGATTAGCACCTGCGGTTACGTTCTTCAAGCCTACTGAAATGATTGATTGTGCTAACACAGTAGCGGTAGTTGTGCCGTCACCTGCATCGTCACCGGTTTTTGAAGCAACTTCTTTCACCAATTGAGCACCCATATTTTCGTATGCATCAGAGAGTTCAATCTCTTTTGCAACTGTTACACCATCTTTGGTGATTTGAGGAGCACCGAATTTTTTTTCAATAATCACGTTACGACCTTTTGGCCCTAAGGTTACTTTTACAGCATTTGCTAATTCGTCCACGCCTTTTTTCAATAAGTCGCGGGCTTCAATATCAAATTTAATTTCTTTTGCCATAGCTTTTTATCTTACAATTTTATTAGTTTACAAATAAAAAAGACTGTCTTAGATTACAGCCAAAATATCGGATTGACGCATGATAAGGAATTTTTCGCCATCCAATTCCAATTCTGTTCCGGCATATTTGCCATACAACACCTGGTCGCCTACTTTCACAACCATTTCTTCGTCTTTTGTTCCTTGTCCTACGGCTTTCACTTCACCTTTCAACGGTTTTTCTTTTGCGGAATCAGGAATAATAATACCACTTGCCGTTTTTTCTTCGGCGGCTGCCGGTTGAATCAGCACTCTGTCTGCTAATGGTTTGATAGTCATAACATTAAACTATTTAAAAGGGTTTAACAAATTATTTATATTTATTTCAATTAAATGGCAAAGCCAAAAAGAACGCTTCTTATCTAAGCATATTGTGTGCCAAATTGAAATGTACCTTTATATTTATTCGCAACAAATCTATGTATTCCATTATTATTCTGTCATTTACAAAAATATATTCAATTCTTTCCACGGAACAAGATGCCTAACAAAGCAGAATACAATGTCAAAATTACGCGCTTATGCCATAATAAACAAGAGAAATTCTGACAGGATGTCAGTTTTGTGGTGTAAGAGAACAAAGGTACCCTAACTTATAAAAGTCAAATAACCTCATTGAAGGGTGGTTGCGTGTTAAGAAATAGCGGAATATAGGGCGAAACAAAAGAAAAATAAACTTCAATGAAAATTTTAAATGCAATTTAATCAGTCGATTATACACAAGTAGCAATCTACTTCTGTGAATTAAAAAAGAATATTGCCCTGATTGAAAAAGATACAATAATGACCTGACTCCTTCTTCAGTTTTAGCAATATAAACGTCATTAGTGTCAAGCCCTGTGTGAATTAATGGATTATCTATGTGTCTGATAGTATAATATTTATCTAGTAATGCCTGGCCAAATAACGTATCCTCATGTCCATATCCTTTAAGATTTTCGTCAAAACAAATTTCAAAAAATAATTTATTGAAAATCAAAAAATTGAAAGTTGTAAATGAATTGAATTTGTCTGCATTTCGTTCCACAGCGTTACGCCCTTCGCGCAACCTACCGTATGTCCAGCGTAAACTAAAAGCCTGAGATGGTAGTAATTCAGGATATGTACAACCACCACAAACAACTTCCTTTTCAGATATTTCTGAGATATAATTTTGAATAAATGTCTCACGGCAAACTTCTGCATCACAATCTATAAACAATAAATATGGATATTTTGACTCTCTTGCTAACGCATTACGTCCAGTAGCACGTCCCAAATTGGAAGATGATACAAGATAATGGCAATTTGACAATTTATCAATCAATCCATTTTCATGAAAAAAAACTGTTGATGCATCATCCATTACTATAATTTCATATTCAATTCCTGCATTTTCAGCTTGGAAATGTAAATCTCTTACCAAACGATAACAATTGTAATTATATACAGGAATTAGAATCGACAACATACACGTAAAATTGAATGAGAGTCAAGCACTGTTTTATCTTCGTTTTATATACGTCTCAAATCGGTTCATCACATCAGAAACATACCTGATTGTGAGTTTAGCATTATAATATCCATTCCGGCAAACTTCATCATTATAATATTCCGACTGTGATTTCAAACGCAAATATGTTTCCACATTATCAAACCATTGATGATTGTTTTTGCCATATTTCTTCGCCAGTGCCATTGCATCTAGTACGTGCCCGGGACCTGAATTGTAAGAAGCTAAAATAAATTTGACACGCTCATCTTTATTCTCAATATCGTGAAAAATCATATTCAGCATCTTAATGTATTGTACCGCAGCTTCAATATTTTTTTCAGGATCAAATATTTCTGACCTGTCAACGCCATAATGTTGGGCCGTGCGAGGCATCAGTTGCATTAACCCCGAAGCACCCGACCATGCCACACACTGCGCGTCAAAGTTCGATTCGTGATATGAAAGTGCGGCTAACAACTGCCAGTGCCAACCCAACTGCTTGGCATACTGTTGAAATAAATGATCGTACGGCGAAATTGCCCCATGAGGAATCCGCACCTGATTCACTGTGAAAAACTTATTTTCGTAGCTATATTTGTTCGCAATATCGGTTGTTGTATTCAGTTCAACGGCAGAGGCATACCATGCATTAATCCGGTTGAACAATGCTTCGTTTCCTCCGGCTACCACCCATGATGTACGTTGTGGAAAGCTGACATCCAGGTGAATATCAATGCCAGAAATATTTTTTTTGCATATCTCGGCAATGGTGTTGGTAGCAACGGTATAATTTATTTTCCCGGATGCTGTCATGCTAATCAGCTCATCCATACTGATAGAATCGCCTACTTCTTTTACTTTAATTTTACCACCAAGCTCCTGACTTAAATTATACATTCGCGCCGAATAGCGTGAATCTGACTTCACATACACTTCTTTTCCGACAAGTTGAGAAACATCATTAATTAATTCTTTACCAACATGTTGTATCAATACCTGCTTACTTTGCTCAGTGACATTTGTAAACAATAACTTTCTGGTACTTTGAGTTTTGTAAACCGGAGAAGCGATTAAATCTCCTTTCTTGGTCATTAGCAATCGAAATGCATCATGAATATTCTTGGCAACAACCACATTCAGATTAACGCCCAATGTATCAGCCAAATTTGAGCACAAATCATAATCGTAGCCCATGGGCTGGTCTTTGTAAATAAAATAGGAAGAAGATCCATACAATAAAATAACATTCAGTGTATCGCGTTCCACGATACGTTCCAGCAAGGTTTTCACAGGAATAGGCTTCTTATGGGAGCGGCATCCACTGAATGAGAAGGCTGCAACCAACAGAATGAGGAAATAAATAGATGCTTTTCGGTATGGCAAAGCTACGGTCATGGGCGTGTCGATTTCGTTTATCACTCCACTTGCAATTATCTCAAAAAGATAATTTATACATGTTCGATATAAGATTCGTCTATCAAAGGTAAACTGTTCAAACGTAGCCAGAGCTGAGCTGTTGCCACTACGTCTTTTTGGCAATAGACAGATATACGTTCAATATCTTTGTCTTCGTAATATACTTTTGCTACCTGACTACCGTCGATATCGTCTTTTGGAGTAGGAATATTAAACACTGCCGTTAACAGGTTTAATGAGGTAAAGTTTTTATAATCCCCAAATTTCCACATCTCTAAAGTGTCGAAAAAAGGCACTTCCCATGGTTTTTTAGCTCCCACGTCCAACAAATCGGGAACGGGTAAACCATTCACCAACAACCTACGACAAATATAGGGCACATCGAATTCCTTGATATTGTGCCCACAAAGATTAATCTCATTTGGTTTGCCGAACACCGTCAACATGGCACAAAAATCGACTAATATCTTTGACTCGTCATCTCCATAAAATGACTTAACCCGAAAATGTTCCTGCCCGTTTTTACGATAAATAAAACCTGTCGATATGCAGACTATTTTCCCGAATTCGGCAAATATTCCGGCTCCGTTTGCATAAACCGCTTGTGCATCCATATCATCGGTATAGCGATCGGTCATCCGCTTTTTAAGCATCAGAGCTTTTTCTTCCCATAGTTCAGGCAATCGGCCTGGTAACAATTGATATTCACCGGTTTGTGGCACTGTTTCTATATCGAGAAATATAATTTTCTCCTTGTTTAAATTTTTCATTTCAAAAAATACAAGCAAATGATATACATTTCGGGTAATTATTCACAACACACAGAGATTCATTAGTTTGCACAAAGACACCTCTAAATTTCCAAAGGACAACTTATCACTATAATCCATGTATCCAAAAGCCCACCAATAACTTGGTTGCATCCAATTTGTGTCACAATATTGGACAAAGGTAAAATTTAAACTCAAAAACAACAAATTATACCCAGCCTTGCACGAAAATACCAATTTTAATGTCCGTTTTTTGCAGCATTCAATTGGATTAGTTGATTGTAATTCATGCATTTCGTCATTCATCATTTAGATCATTAATACTCCGTTGATGAGCACGCTTCACTTTCAAAATTCTTTCCGTACTTTTGCAGCCTCAACCATTAAATTTGTAATCTTGTGCAAACCGGAGAAATTTCCGCACTTGGAGTAGCGGTATGTTGGACAATGAGTGCACTTTTTTTCGAGAAGGCAGGTAACCGTATCGGATCGTTATCCGTCAATATTATCAGGTTAGCAATGGCTATCGTACTTCTCGGTATCGGCACCTGGGTTACCCGTGGTCTGTTTCTGCCGCTTGATGCCACTCTCGCACAGTGGTTTTGGCTCTCGCTTTCAGGATTTATCGGCTTCTTTCTGGGCGATCTTTGCCTGTTTTACTCTTACACGCTTATCGGTTCGCGCATGGCGCAACTTGTGATGACAATGGCGCCGCCAATTACCGCACTTATCGGTTTTTTATTTCTCAGCGAACATCTTTCGGTGATTCAAATTACCGGAATTTCTGTTACTATCTTCGGAATTGTGGTAGCTATGTTGGGAAAAGAAAAAGGAGAAAAACTCAATTTCAAAGTTCCTCTTAAAGGATTTCTATTTGCATTGGGAGGCGCATTGGGACAAGCTTTAGGACTGATTATCAGCAAAAAAGGAATTGGTCATTACGATGCCATGGCAGCCACTCAAATCCGGGCGTTTACCGGAGGATTGTCATTTTTTCTTTTAGTTACTGTTCTGCGCCGATGGGGCAATGTCCGCCTTGCCTTTTCCGACAAAACAGGCATTCGCTCGGTGCTTATCGGGTCTTTTTTT
>Ga0302272_1000230_pt1 | contig 26355 bp, 25 predicted proteins | sample III_Bog_N1_2_FD_198772 | JGI IMG/M metagenome (GOLD analysis project Ga0302272, IMG submission 198772) | Peat permafrost microbial communities from Stordalen Mire near Abisko, Sweden - III_Bog_N1_2 | ecosystem: Environmental > Terrestrial > Soil > Wetlands > Peat | place: Sweden: Abisko...
ATTCTTTCACAAGAACATCTATCGGTTTTTGTTGTAAGTATTGGTGATTGAACCATTTAGCTTTTTCAAAATCAAATTTTGCACCACTTTTACTACAACGATCAAACGAGAATTGAGCAATAAGTTCGTCCATAGAGAATATTTCCTGGTCAGAACCGGCATGCCATCCCAATAGAGCCAAAAAGTTGATAACCGCTTCGGGATCGTAGCCTGTTTCGCGATAGCCGGTTGAGATGTCACCGGTTTTCGGGTCTTTCCATTCGAGCGGAAACACGGGGAAGCCAAGGCGGTCGCCATCGCGTTTGCTTAATTTCCCGTTGCCATCGGGTTTGAGTAGTAGCGGAAGGTGCGCAAATTGCGGCATGGTATCTTCCCAACCGAAAGCGCGATAGAGCAACACGTGGAGTGGGGCTGAGGGTAGCCACTCTTCGCCACGAATTACATGCGAAATCTCCATCAGGTGATCGTCAACCACATTGGCTAAATGATAGGTAGGTAATCCGTCTGTCGATTTAAGAAGCACTTTGTCGTCGAGTACCGAGGAGTTAATCACCACGTCGCCACGAATAATATCCTGCACATGTACCTCTTCGTTAGGTTCTATTTTAATACGCACTACGTATTGTTCACTGTTTTGGATGCGTTTTTGTACCTCTTCAGGGGAGAGTGTGAGCGAATTGGTCATTAATCCACGGGTAGAGGCATCATACTGAAAGTTCTTTATTTCTGTGCGTTTGGCTTCCAGCTCTGCAGGAGTGTCGAAGGCAATATAGGCTTTCCCTGCGTTTAATAATTGATCGACATGTTGTTTGTAAATTGCTTTACGTTCGCTCTGACGGTAGGGTGCAAAAGGGCCGCCTTCGCGCACTCCTTCGTCTATTTTTATGCCAAGCCATTCCAACGAGTCGGTGATGTATTCTTCCGCCCCGGGTACAAAACGACCCGAGTCGGTATCTTCGATACGAAGTAGCATGTCTCCTCCATTTTGTTTGGCAAACAGGTAGTTATATAATGCCGTACGCACGCCTCCAATATGAAGCGGACCGGTGGGACTGGGTGCAAATCGAACTCTAACTTTACTCATAAAGTGATTATTGATAGAAAAATAAATTTAAAGGTGCGAGGCTAACGGTTTGATAATGAAATGTGTTGTTGATCGGATGCCTCAAAATTAATAGTGTGCAAATATAAACAAAAGAGTTGGCCTCCGAAAAGGTCAACTCTTTGTCTTTTTGGCTGAATTGAATTTTATCAGATAGATAAAATATGAAGTACGTCCATCAGGCTTTGATCGGCCGGTTTTGAGTTTTTAATTGCTTTACTGAAAGGCACATACACAATTTCGTTGTTCACAATACCAATCATCACATTGCGTTGGTCGTCGAGCAGTGCATCAATAGATGCGGCACCCATTCGGCTAGCTAATACGCGGTCGTTTGCAGTTGGCGAGCCTCCACGCTGAATGTGTCCGAGAATGGTGACACGACAATCGAATTCGGGATGGGTCTTTTTTAAATGCTCTGCTACACCCAATGCTCCTCCGGTCAAATCGCTTTCGGCCACCAACACAATGCTACTGTTTTTTGATTTGCGGAAACCTTGTTCAATCAGTTGTGTCAACTGGTCGGTATTGGTGGTAATTTCAGGGATGATAGCCGCTTCGGCTCCCGAAGCAATTGCTCCGTACAGTGCCAAAAATCCTGCATCACGCCCCATTACTTCGATAAAGAAAAGACGTTCGTGTGATGAAGCCGTATCGCGAATTTTGTCAACCGCTTCCACAATGGTGTTAAGGGCAGTATCATAGCCTATGGTGTAGTCGGTGCCAAAGAGGTCATTGTCAATGGTTCCGGGAATACCCACAATAGGTATATCGTTATATATCTGACCAAAGATGCGTGCTCCGGTAAAGGTTCCATCTCCTCCAATCACAACCAATGCGTCAATTTCTTCGCGCTTTAGTGTATCGTAGGCGGTTTGCATCCCTTCGTCGGTTTTGAACTCCATACTACGAGCCGACTTAATAATTGTGCCACCCTGTTGTATAATATTGCTCACATCCTGAGTCTGAAATTCTTTTATTTCGCCTGAAATCAGCCCTTTGTAGCCACGGTAAATGGCTTTTACCCTGATACCGTGATAAATTGCTTTACGGGTAACTGCCCGCAGAGCTGCATTCATACCGGGAGCATCGCCACCCGAAGTAAGAACCCCAATGGTTTTTAATTGATACATAACAATTTGGTTTAATCGTTTGTTATTTGAGTAATTGAGCGTAATTTTTCCGCCACTTGTTCCATCAACCACTTGGGAGTAGAGGTGGCTCCACATATTCCGATAGACGACACATTATTTAGCAATGTCGGGTCAATATCTTCGGGCGTAGAAATAAGATAAGAGTTGGGGTTAACGGCCTGGCATTCGTCAAACAGTGCTTTGCCATTTGAACTTTTTTGTCCGCTTACGAAAAACACAATGTCATGACGTACTGCAAAGGTACGAATATTTGGGATACGATTTGCCACTTGACGGCAAATTGTATCATAAAATTCAAAAGTTACGTTTGCATTGATGCGATTTTGGATGGTTTCCACCAACTGATTGAAACCCGTAACCGACTTTGTGGTTTGTGCAAAGAGACAGATGTTTTTATTGAAATCGACAAGCTCTAAATCTTCAATATGCTCTATTACAATGGCTGTATTGTCGGTTTGACCTACCAACCCGTTTACTTCGGCATGGCCTATTTTCCCGTAAATAACTATTTGCCAGTTATCAGTCGGATGGCTTTCGAAAGCAGTTTTGATGCGTTGCTGAAGACGTAATACTACGGGACAAGTTGCGTCAATAACCTGAATATTATTGCGTTGAGCCAACAGGTAAGTGGATGGAGGTTCTCCATGTGCACGAAACAATATTCTGGCATTTTTTAGTGTGTCGAGTGTTTTGTGGTCAATGGTTTGCAAGCCTCTTTTTTTCAGTCTCTCCACTTCGCTTCCATTGTGGACAATGTCGCCAAGGCAAAAAAGAGGGGAGGAGTTATCTAGTTCTTGTTCAGCTTTTGTGATGGCATTGACCACGCCAAAACAAAATCCCGAACTCGAATCCATTTCTATAGTTATCATGTGGTTATATCGTTAATTGATGATATTGTCATACCTTTCCCAAAGTTTAGAACTTTGGGAAAGGTAGTGAGTTTTTAAAAAAATCGCGGTTAAGCGTTTCAAATTTACTTGTGCAAAATTAACACACTTCGGGCGAAAATGAGCAGCTGCAAGCGCAAATTATTGACTATCTTTGCAAAGCATTTGTAATATCCTTTAAGAATGGATGTTGTGATGTAGATAACTGTTTTATAATCAACTATTCACTATGTTAATAATAAAAGATTTACACGCCAATATAAACGGAAAAGAGATACTAAGAGGAATCAATTTGGAGGTAAAAGCCGGCGAAATTCATGCTATTATGGGGCCAAACGGATCGGGAAAGAGCACACTTTCGGCTGTTTTAACAGGTAATCCGCTTTTTACGGTTACTCATGGAGAGGTAATTTTCAATGGTAAAAACCTGTTGGAAATGGCTCCCGAAGATCGTTCGCGCGAGGGTATTTTTCTTAGTTTTCAGTATCCGGTTGAGATTCCAGGTGTCAGCATGACCAATTTCATGCGCACGGCTATCAACGAACATCGCAAGTACAAAGGTTTGGATCCGATTTCGGCATCCGATTTCCTGAAGCTAATGCGCGAAAAGAAGGACTTGGTGGAACTCGACAATAAACTGGCAAGCCGTTCGGTAAATGAAGGCTTTTCGGGAGGAGAGAAAAAACGCAATGAGATATTCCAAATGGCAATGCTCGACCCGAAGCTCTCTATTCTGGATGAAACCGACAGCGGGCTTGATATTGATGCGCTGCGTATTGTAGCCAACGGGGTTAATATGCTCAAGAGCGCCGACAACGCCTGCATTGTGATTACTCACTATCAACGGTTGTTGGATTACATAAAGCCGGATGTTGTTCATGTACTTTATAAGGGTCGGATTGTAAAAACAGCCGGGCCTGAACTGGCACTCGAACTTGAAGATCGCGGTTACGACTGGATTAAACAAGAGGTGGATACCCCCTAAATCCCCCGAAAGGGGACTTGAACAACAAGAGTTACTCTTACTTTAACAGAAAATCATCAGATTTCTCCCTCTCCTTCGGAGAGGGTCGGGGGTGAGGTCTGGGTTTTATTCCTATTTTTATGTCAACAGAACAACCCTATATAGAACTTTACAAGGAACAGCAGGCTTCGCTCAAGAAGCCCTGTGCCGACTTGCTGAATGCAGGACGCGATAAGGCTTTCGAGCGTTTTGCGCAGCTGGGCTTTCCTACTACCCGTAACGAAGATTATCTTTACACGGATTTGACAGCCGCTTTTTCGATTGATTATGGGCTGAATATTAATCGGCTGGCTATTCCGGTGGTTTTTCGTTGCGATGTGCCCGGCATTAGCCCATATCTCTATTATGTGGTGAACGATAGTTTTTATGCTAATGGTCAGAAGAATATTTTACCCGAAGGGGTGATTATTTGCGGATTAAATGAAGCGGCAGAGAAGTATCCCGAATTGGTGGCAAAATATTACAATCGGTTGATTGAGAAGGATAAAACTGCAACTGTGGCATTCAATGTGGCTTTTGCACAAGATGGGTTTTTTATGTATGTGCCCAAAGGGGTTACACTTGATAAACCGGTGCAATTGGTGGATATAATGCGTGCCGATGTCGATTTTATGGCAAATAGCCGCAATCTTGTAATCCTCGAAGAAGGGGCAAAGGCACAATTGCTCGAATGTGCCCATACTCAGGATGCCGTGCAGTTTCTTTGCAACCGCGTGACGGAGGTTTTTGTGGGCGAAAATGCTTCGTTTGAGTATTACGCTTTAGAAAATACACATAACAAAACCACTAATATCAGTTCATTATTTATCAATCAAGCTTCATCTTCCAATGCATTAGTCAATATTGTAACATTGCACAACGGCTTGACCCGTAACGATGTAAAAATTGATCTGGATGGTGAAAATGCAGAGACATTGCTTTGTGGAATGGCCATTGGCGACAAAGCGCAGCAGATTGATAATTTTACGTCTGTCAACCATTTGAAGCCAAATTGTCGCAGTCGTGAGCTATATAAGTATGTGCTCGACGACTCAGCCAAGGGTGCATTCGCGGGGAAAATTTATGTGGCTCCCGGTGCGCAAAAGACTGAAGCATTGCTTACCAATCGCAATCTTTGTGCTACACCAACCGCCCGTATGAAGACGAAACCGCAGCTGGAAATTTATGCCGACGATGTGAAATGTTCGCATGGTGCCACTGTAGGTCAGTTGGATGAGGCGGCTTTGTTTTATATGCGTACGCGCGGACTTTCGGAGGCGGAAGCCAAAATGTTGCTGAAGTTTGCTTTTGCATCTGAGGTGATAGACAAAATCCGTATTGAAGCATTGAAAGACCGAATTCATCTTTTAGTGGAAAAACGTTTTCGTGGTGAATTGTCGAAATGCGCGGGCTGCGTGATTTGTCAGTAATTGCTTCGATGTTTTTATAAAAAATGAGCCAATTAAATTCTATGATTTAATTGGCTCATTTGTATTTTATCAAGTTCCCATATTATTTTATCGGTTTCAGGGGCTTCACAGGGAATTTTTTGAACAGTACTCTGCCGGCTTCCTGAATTTCGCTCATGTCTTTCAATGATAGCTTTTTCGGACTCATTTCTGCACTCACGGCGGCTGAAAATACATGCATTTTGCGTTGTACATCAATAAAATCGACTACCCAAATGCCTTCTTTGTACAGACGTGTGGTAGTGTAGCCTCTATATGGGCGGTAAGCGTAAGGAGAATACATGCCATATCGACCATAAAAGTAGTCGGGATAGAGGTTGGTGGTGATATCGGCATTGCGTTCTGTGAAAAGACTGAAATTGATCACTAAATCCGCTCTTGGTTCTTCGTTGTAACCTCTGCTAAGCATTTGTGTGCGGATGGCGTTAGCCAAATTGTTGTAATCCAACTCCGAAAGCGGAGCCTGACCTTTTTGTTTTGAATGCATTGCCTTGGTGTAAGGCGCAATTGAAAAGGTACGATAGAGCGATAAATTGGTTTCGTTTAAAACCTGACTATGTTCGAGGGTGTAGGTGCCTGCGCAGCCGAATGTGAGGAGTATGGCAATCAGCCCAAGGGCACACATTGTTATCTTTCTCATAGTTTTTTTGTATTTAATGGGTTATTATATTTAGATTGCTCAAAAGTAAGGCATATTTCTGAAGAATGTGCCTGTTGATGCTACTTTTAGCACAATTTAATGGAGGAGAGTCTCTTATTAGTTTTGTTAAATATTGAAGATGATAAAGTGTAGCTCTACCTGCGAGTAGTCGTATCCCTTCAGGCGGATGGAGCGTCGGTGGTGTAGGGCGGGGTCGTAAGGCATGAGGTGATAATTGATAGTTGACAATTGACAATTGACAATGGGCGTGATGCAGGCGGAAAATGTGTTTCAACTTTCATTTTTAATACACAATTTCTCGTTGAGTAATAGTGCTGATTGAATCATTTGCAATACATACCTTGACTATCCAATTGTTTTTAGCATCATACACATAACGGTAATGATACGTATAATGGATTGTTGTATCCGGTGATTCGGATTGAAAAGAGGCAAAAGAATGCTTCTGATACTCATTCTCTATGATGACATCTCCATTTTCATTGTATTCGTAGAGTGTTGTGTCGTTAACTCCTGAATCAGTATAATATCCTCTAATAGTTTTCTTTATTACTCTGTGATTTAAATCTCTAATGAACTTAGTAGTGTCTTGTTCTCCAATTTCTGACATTAAATATTTATTATGGTCGAGGTACTTCTTAGTGAAATATCCATGGTATCCATGCGAAACCTCTATTATAGAATCATTGTTGGATGAATATTTATTGATTATCCATCTTCCTGTAAGATACAATATTGATTTATGAAATTCTTTTTCTATTATTCCCAACGAATCAAAGCAATACACATCTTTGGTTGTCACTTTGTTTACTGAGTTATCGAAAAGCTCTTTAGATGTATTGTCGGTTAAGGAAAAAATTGTGACCTCCGTTACTTGTTTGGGTTTACCTTTCAGATTGAAATCAAACCAATCGTTATATTTATTCACTTGTCCCGAAAATGAAGAAATTACGGTTAGAAACAAAATGGTAAGCAGTGTTCTCATGGTTTATTGAACTAAGTTGTTTTATTTTTTCTCAAAGCAGGGGAGGCCGCACCTTTACCTCCCCTTTTTGTTCCATTATTTTGTCGTGTCGGTATCCGTCTTGTCTTTATCGTCGGCTTTGGGGGTGGAGATGAGGGCGCGGTATTTTTTGCGCAGCTCTTCCATCCGGTTAAAGAGGCTGATAAGGGTGTCGTTGGGTGTGTAACTCACGGCTTGCTCGATGGCGGTGCAAAAGTCGTTGTAACTTTTGGTGGCTGCCGGGCGCAGGCTGCTGCCCGATTCGGTGGCCGACTTGTCGCCTTCTTCGGCATTGCGGGTCATGTACAGGGCATCGAAACTTTTGTTGTCGGCATCCAGCGCAGCCAACTTTGTGTCGATGCCAAGCAGGGTAGCATCGGCTTTGAGAGCATCGGAGGCGCTGTATTTTGCCATGAGGTTTTGGAGCGACTTGGTTTCGGTGACGAGCGCTTCGTCTTCGATACTCCAAAATGGGTCGAAGAAGAGTTTCAGCCTTTCGGCGGCGGCTTTTTTACCCGCATCGCGGCCTTTGAGATGATAGACAATGTCGCGTTTGATGTCGGCTAAGTCATCATCGCGTTGCTTGTCCTGAGCAGTCAACTGGGTGGTATAACCGCTTTTTTGCGCTACCTTCAGTTGTAATCCAAAGGCATGCACGTCGGCGGTAAGGTGGCTCAGCAATGCTTTTGACAAATCGCCGATAAGGCTTTGCACCGGTTCGGCAATATCGACGCTCTCTTTGAATAGTCCATAGGCATCATTGATTCCCAGATGATTCACATGAAGTGTTGAAAATTCTTTCGTTTCCATGGGCAATTTGATTTTAAAATGAATAATTGATTGGTGCGTATGCTCTGTTGTTCATTAATTGTACAAAATCTATTTTGTTGCTACCTTCCGGTGCTTTCGCCAATGTCGAATCAGCCTCCGATGTTCCGGCGAAGCTTTCGCCAATGGCGAATGGTTCTCCTGTGTTCGGTTGCAGCTTTCGCGAATGGCGAATTGACCTCCGGTGTTCCGATGGAGGTTTCGCCGGTGGCAAATGGTTCTCCCCTGTTGTTTTGGGGCTTTCGCCAATGGCGAACGTTTCAAATTAGCCAAAGAGGCTCATTTTTTAATCAAAACAGGTATCGTTTGTAAATCCGCTTCAAAGATGTAAATAATATTTTAAATTTCCAAGCCCTAAAAAGGGAATGATGAACAATATGAGACGAATAGTGAAAAACGGTTGAAAGATTCAATGAAAATAAGGTAAATTTTTTTACCTTTGCGCTCTAAAGTTATCTAAATAAACACTATGCTTATTCTCGATTTAGTAAAACAAGAGTGGCTGAAGAGCATCCGTGCGCAGGGTTTCTACAAAAATGTGGCGGTAAGCATTTTTCTGGGTGCTTTTGCCCTGTATATGATGGCGATACTGCTCTTTCTGGGCTTTTCACTTCCCAAAATTTTGGAAGAGATAAAAGGTGGCCTTAGCCCCACAGAGATGTTCAACGGGGCAATGCTCTACCTTATTTTGGGTGGTCTCACGCTGCGGTTTTTCATGCAACAACTCAACACTCTCAACTTACCTCCCTATCAGGTACTGCCGGTGAAGCGTTCGACGTTAATAAATTTTCTGCTGCTGAAACCATTGGTGAGCTTCATCAACTACGCGTTATTGCTGGTGGTGGTGCCTTTTGCCATTAAGTCGGTGGCGAGCTATTATAGCGGATTCACCGCGTTGCGGTTTGTGCTGGCATTTATACTGGTGGTGTGGTTCAACTCGTTGATGGCGGCCTTTCTTAAACGCAAGTTCGGGTCTAACCTGATCTCATTTTTGGGTGTATTGGTGGTGGTAGCGGTCATTGTAGCGCTCGAATATTTCAAGGTATTTTCGCTCTTTGTTATTTCCAAAACGATTTTCGGGTTTGTGGTATTCAATCCCATCGGACTGATTGTGCCTCTGGTGGCTGCCGTGTTGGCATTCGGGTTGAACAAATGGTTCTTTTCTCAAAATTATTATCCCGAAAATTTCAACCGGAAACTTGCTTCCGCAAAAACATCCACGGCTAATCTTTCGTTTCTAAACCGTTTTGGCGTAATCGGCGATTTGATTTCGGTAGAACTTAAGCTGATGTTGCGCCACAAACGCACCAAGAGTCTGCTCTACCTGTCGGTGATATTTCTCTTCTACGGATTGATGTTCTACCCGCAGCAGCTGCATCAAAACGGAAGTGGAATGCTTTTTTTCATTGCCATGTTTATGACCGGCTTGCTGATGTTTATGTATGGACAATGGTCAATCAGTTGGGATAGTGCACATTTTGACAGCCTGATGACGAAAAATATACCTGTGCGGACCTATATCAATGCCAATTATTATCTGATGCTTGCCTTCAATGTGATCTGCTTTGTGCTTACCACACCCTATTTTTTGTTTGGGACAAAAATCATTTATATGCAGCTTGCGGCGTTTATTTTCAATATCGGAATCAATATTTTTCTGCTGTTGTTTTTGGCCACTTACAATACCAAACGGGTTGATTTATCGCGGGCATCGGCCATGAATTATCAGGGCACTACTTATAAGAGTTTCCTGATTGTGTTGCCCATTATGTTTTTCCCGATGTTAGTAGTGTGGTTACTATCCACCTTTTTCTCTTTAGCCGTGGCCTTATGGACACTGACAGCACTTGGCCTTATTGGTATCCTATTGCGAAAGCAGTTACTTACGCTTTGTGTCAACCAGTTCAATCGCCGGAAATACTTGATAGCTCAGGGTTTCCGCGAAAAAGAATAAAATAAAGTGCTAATGAGGTAATGTGCCAATGTGTTAATGGAACATCAATACGCCACTAAGGACTAATTTAGCCAAAGAAATTTTAGCAACCGAAATTTTGAACTTGAAACTTTGAACTTGAAACCTGAAATAGTTATGATTACAGTATCCAACCTACAAAAAAGTTATAACAATATTGTAGTGCTCAACATTCCCAGACTCACCATTCCGCAGGGCGAAAGCTTTGGATTGGTAGGTAATAACGGGGCAGGGAAAACTACCTTTTTCCGTTTGATTCTCGACCTTATTGAGCCTACAAACGGTGAAGTGCTTATCGATAACCAGAAAGTGGCACGAAACGATGCGTGGAAAACCACTACCGGCTCGTTTCTTGACGAGGGTTTCCTTATCGATTTTCTTACGTCCGAAGAGTATTTTACCTTTGTGGGAAAACTTTACAACAAATCAGAAGGTGATATTGCGGCTTTTTGCGACGAAATGAAAGATTTTTTCAATGGGGAGATTATTGGCACAAAGAAACTGATTCGTGACTTCTCGAAGGGTAACCAGAAGAAAATTGGCATTGCAGCCGCACTACTTGGCGACCCCAAAATTCTGATTTTAGACGAACCGTTTACTGCACTCGACCCATCCTCACAGATTCGCCTAAAACGCTTCCTGACTGACTTACAAGCACGCTTCAATATGACCATGCTGATTTCGAGCCACGATTTGAACCATGTGACCGAAGTTTGTCAACGCATTGTGGTGCTCGAAAAAGGAGATATTGTGAAAGACATGCAGACCAATGCCGATACCCTGAAAGAGTTGGAAAGCTATTTTGCAGTGTAGAATGCAATTTATTGCATCAACAAATTAGAATAGATGAAAAAACGCCTTGCAGTATTGCAAGGCGTTTTTCGTAGAGACGCGATTTATCGCGTCTCAATTAATTGTATCGCGTCTGTTAGATTATGAAAACGTGATATTCGGTGCGATATTCAGGTGCGATAAATCGCGTCTCTACGGTTATTGCACATTTTCCCACCCTATACGCAATTGAGAGTTGGGCGTAGAAGGAGAGTTGGTGATAATATTGACAGTTTGTAGTTTTTGTCCTACTAAATCTCCGACTGCTACGCTGAATTTTATATTCTCAGTCTTTCCTGCGGCAATACCATTTTTACCAATATTGAAGGTGATGCAATTGCAATCGCTGAATATTCTACGGATCATCAACTGAGATGCACCAGTGTTTTTCAGGGCAATGGTTCCGCTTGTTTTACCATTCAACTTCACCTTGCCCAGTTTTACCTCTTTGGTTATTATCTCTACCATTGGAGCATTTTTGCGTTCTTCGGGGGTGAGTTTTGAGAAATTTTCAGAGATATTAGCCGTTACATTAAGCACATAGGCTTTTGAACCGGCCGCATCATTGTTTACAATTAAAGTTGCCGGATCGATACGTACAGACCAGTCATTCACCAGATTTGTATTGTATGTAAAGACGATTGTAGCTTCACTATTGGGTTGTATGCTAGCTGGTTGTACGGTTGCTGTAATGTGTTTTGGCAAATTGCCCACAGAGAGCGCGACAGGAGCACTGGTGGTATTCAATACCATAAAACGGGAAGTTTTTGTTTCGCCTTTTATCACATTGCCAATAGCTACAGTGCTTGTTTTTAAATGAATGGGGCCAAATACCAGGGGATAAACCTGTTCCAGCGATATCGACTTGGGAGTTACCGCACCTTTAATGGTAAGCATCACCGGATTTTCAGTCGAGTTATTATTTACTGTGATAGTTTTGGTAAAAGGACCCGGACGTCCTGCTGCAGAGTAGGTAACACTGATTGTGCCTTTAGCACCCGGAGCAATAGGTTCTTTGGTCCAAACAGGTGTGGTGCATCCGCACGAAGCGGTAACTTGTTGAATCATCAACGGCGCATCGCCTTTATTAGTAAACACAAAATCGTGCGTTACTTTCCCGATTTCTTCTTTGACGGTACCGAAATCATAGTTCTTTTCGTTGAACACAATCACCGGTTTCCCTTTCTCCTGTGCAAAACTCAGTAGATTTGCTGCAATTAGGGTAGCTAATAATGTAATTTTCTTCATCTTATATACATGAAACGAGCATTAAAACAGGCGTTTAAACCAAAGACCATGTTCATTGCGAGTTCCTTGTGTCCTTAGTGTAAAAAAATAAAAATGAACACATGAAATTTTACTCACCTTTACAATAGTATTCCAAAGCAATAACGGCAAAACAAACAAAAAGGTATATTTGCCTGCTTTGCCGTTTTTGGCTTATTGTTGAATGTAGATTGCCGTTGGTTATTGAGCAACCTTAGGAGTTACTACACCTTTAATGACCAAAATTACCGGATTTTCGGCTGAATTATTAGCCACGGTTATGTTTTTGGTAAAGGCGTTAGGGCGTCCCGTTGTGGTGTATGTTACACTAATTACGCCGGTAGCACCCGGTGCAATCGGTTCTTTTGACCATGTTGGTACGGTACAACCACATGAAGCAACCACATTTTGAATCACTAATGGAGCATCACCGCTGTTCTTAAACGTAAATTCGTGTGTGATTTTACCAGCTTCTTCTTTGACAGTACCGAAGTCATACGATTTTTCCGCAAATGCAATAATTGGTTTTCCCTTTTCCTGAGCAAAGATTAGTGCTGTAAAACAGAGAGTTAGCATCAAAAGAGATAATTTTTTCATGTTGGATAAAAATTTAGTTGTAATAATATTATAAGACAGCAGCCTTGGTCATCAGACCATTATGAGCCGTCCATTTTGTTTTTTGTTATTTTGACAGCGCAAAGTTATGAAAAAAGACAAATTTCCTTTCCCTTGTAATCATAAAAAACATTTATTTCGGTAGAAAGACGGCTGTAAACTGCAAAAAACAGGTTTTTCCGCAATGTGCTGTTACAAAAAAAGCTCAAAGCAGATTTTTCTGTTTGAGCCTTTTTGTTTTCAATTCGAAACAATTAGATTCCGCAAAGTGAATCAATGTATTGGTAAATCGGAGTAACAAATCCGATAATAATCAAACCAATTAAGCACACATAGAGCGCAATGGTCAATGCACGGTTGCGATCCAGTGGTGCCAAAGGAGTTTCTGTTTCGTCAATAAACATATATTTTACTACGCGTAAGTAGTTGTAAAGCGACAATACAAGGTTTACCCCGGCAAAGCCCAACAACACATATAAACCACTTTTCATCCCAGCGGTAAGCAGGAAAAGCTTTCCAAAGAATCCGGCAATTGGAGGAACTCCGGCTAATGAAAAGAGCGCTACCGCCATGATGAGGGCATAAAACGGATTTGATTTATAGAGTCCCTTGAATGATTGAAGTGATTCGGAACCGGTTGTGTCGGCTACTGCTCCAATTACACCAAAGGCTGCGATATTGCTTAAAAGATAAATCAATACAAAATAGACTACCGAGGTAGAACCTGTTGTTGATGCACCCGCTACACCTACTAACACAAACCCGACCTGAGCAATGGAAGAGAAGGCGAGGAATCGTTTGGCATTTTGTTGTCGTAGCGCAAAAAGGTTACCTATTGTCATACTCAGAATTGATACTATGCTGATAGACAATAGCCATGCTTCTTTCATACCTCCAAAAAGTGTATATAAAACGGTCAGGAACACAAAGATAACAGAGCCTTTGCTGATAACCGACAGAAAATTGGTGACGGCAATCGGTGAACCTTCATATACATCGGCTGTCCACAAGTGGAAAGGTACAATAGACATTTTGAAGGCAAAACCGGCTAAGATAAATGAAAATGCAAAGAGTGTCAATGTGTTGGGATGCAGGTTTGCAATAACCGATGCAAAAGAAAGATTGCCTACTGCTCCGTATAGCAAAGAGATACCAAACAACATTATACCGGTAGAAAATGCGGAAGATAGAATCAGTTTGATACCGGCTTCTGAAGAGCGTTTTTGTTTCAGGTTGAAGTTTGACATTGCAGCGATGGGTATGGTTGACATTTCCAATCCAAGATAAAGCATCAGAATATGTCCACTCGAAAGCATTACATACACACCAAAAATACTACTGAGCATCAGCAGATAAAACTCAAGGCGTTGTTTAGATTGCGACAACCATGTGTAAGAGGTGAGCGAAATCAAAAATATGCCAAGGTTCATTATGTTTTTTTGAAACACAATTAGCCCGTTGGTGCGAAAAAAATCAGAAAAATAACTGCCTTCGGTCAATGGCAACCACCCGATTAGAAAGTTGAGCAGCAACAACACATTGACCGTGTTGAGAAATGGTTTTATCTTCGTGTCAAAATCGCATAACGACATCACTAATAGGGCTAAAATCAGCGCTGCAACGATAATCTCGAAGCGAAACATCAAAACTATATCCATGTATCTATAATTTACTGTATTACAATTTCAGTATCAAAAATTAGGGTAGTCTTAACGACCAACCACGGCAAATAAACGGTTGAAAATGGTTGTTGTATCCATGTCAATCAATTGTGTCAATAAGAATGGAGCCAAACCGATGAGCAAAATACCGAAAATCAATAACACCGCTGCCGAACGTTCGGCCCATGTGGCATCTTTGAATTTGAGATATTCTTTATTGGTAACACTTCCCCATATAGCAAACCCGATGGCACGAAGAATATAAACCGCAGTTACCACAATCGACGCGCAGGCTAATATTGTAGCTACGCGGTAGAAAACCCCTGTGCGTTCCCACGAACCGACAAAAACAGTCATTTCGGAAACAAAGCCGCTAAAGCCGGGTAACCCGAGTGAACATAACCCGGAAATGATAAAAGCAGTTCCTATAAATGGTACTTGCTTCAACATACCCCCCAACTCGTCAGCCTGACGTGTGTGCGCTCGGTCGTAAATCATCCCGATAGAGGCAAAGAAGAGGGCTGTCATAATACCGTGCGATACCATTTGCATTACAGCTCCGGTAAGTGCAGCCTTCGTCAGCATGGCTATACCAAGAATCACAAATCCGCAGTGGCTCACCGATGAGTATGCGTTCATATATTTCAAATCCTTTTGCATCATAGTGGCAAAAGCACCGTAGATAATGGCAATAGAAGCCGTGATGATAAAAATCCATGAAAGTTCCTGTGCAGCGTTAGGCAACAGATATGTGGCTACACGCAAACAGCCGTATCCTCCCAGTTTCATCGATATACCGGCCAGGAACATTGAAGCTGCCGTAGGTGCCGATGAGTGACCGTCGGGTGCCCAGGTATGGAAAGGAAACATGGCGGTAAATACGCCGAATCCTGTAAAAAGTAAAATGTAAAGTACGCTTTGAGTGGCAATTGGAATATTCATTTTGGCAATTTCCTGCAAATCCCAGGTTTGAGCACCACCGGCATAGAATAAACCTAAGATTCCCAAAAAGACTAAAGCCGAACCAAACATCAGCATTAAGGCAAGTTTCATTGCGCTGTACTCTTTTCTGCCACTTCCCCACATTCCAATCAACAGATATTTTGGAATTACTGCCAATTCGAGGAAGAAGAACATTACAAAGAGGTTGGTAGAAATAAAGAATCCGTAAGCACTGAGGCTGAGAAGTACAATGAGGAAGAAAAACTCCTTCACTTGTTTTTCTATTTTCCACGAAACTAAAATACCGGCTACCACTACCATTGCCGTCATCAGAATCATCACTAACGAAATTCCATCCACAGCTGAGCTGAAGTAAATTTTCAATGGTTCAAACCATGCATAACTGCTTTCGAACAACATCGCTTCGGTTACACCGGCACTACGAAGGCTCACGTAGTAGGCGGTAATGCCTATGGCTAACGTTAATTGAACAATACTACCAGAAAGGGCTATCCACCGGATTGTTTGACTTTTTTTCACCGTGAGGATGCCCAGCGCGGTGATAATCGGTAAAATGAGTAATAATAATAGAATATCCATTGGGCGTTACATGAATTTAATGATTAATAGAGCGGCAATCAACAACACACCTCCAAGGAAGAACATTGTGTACGATTGCAAACGTCCCGATTGAATCGGTTTGATAGCTTCAGAGGTAGCTTCGGTTACAGTTACTGAACCATTGATAAGAATGCCGTTTACCACGTTACGGTCGAACCATGCTGCGGGACGTCCAACTAAATTGAACAATATTTTCTTTGTCACAAAAAGATAAATTTCATCTATATAAAACTTATTGTAAGCTGCTTTGTAGGCACCGCCCAATGCGGACGAAATTTTGTTGGCAATGTCGTTTTTCTGTCCAAAAAGAATGTAGGCAATAAGAATTCCCAACAAACCGATAGCAACTGGAGCTATCGAGAAAAGAGGGTGGAAAGGCAAATCAACAGGTTTACCATCTGCGCTTACGAATGAACCGAATGGAATAAAACCGGCAAATGCGGCGCCTAATCCTAAGATAATCAATGGAATGTTCATCGACCAGGTGTGCTTCTCATGGTTGTGACTGTCTTTTGGAACAGGATTGTGCCAGAAGATGCGGAAATAGAGACGAAACATATAGAATGCAGTCAAACCGCTTGTGATTAAACCAACATAGAAAATGCCCGGTTGGCTATGAAATGCTGCCGAAAGTATTGCTTCTTTACTAAAGAACCCTGCAAAAGGAGGAACACCGGCAATGGCCAAACACGCAATAAGGAATGTAAAGTGAGTAATGGGGAGCATTTTGCGAAGGCCGCCCATATCTTTCATCTCGTTGCTGTGAATGGCGTGAATTACTGCACCGGCACCAAGGAATAAGAGGGCTTTGAAAAATGCGTGAGTAAACAGGTGAAACATGGAGGCTGTAAAACCTTCGTTTTGTCCTTCGCCCCAACCCGAAACACCCAATGCAAACATCATAAAGGCAATTTGGGAAATCGTGGAGTAAGCGAGTACCCGTTTAATATCGGTCTGTGTGCAGGCAATAAGTGCGGCAAACATGGCTGTGAAAGCTCCGATATAGCCTACAATTAGCAAGGCATCGGGTGCCGAAATGGCAAATATAGGGAACAGGCGCGCCACTAAGAAAACTCCGGCAACCACCATGGTAGCTGCATGGATTAAGGCCGAAACAGGTGTGGGACCTTCCATTGCATCGGGCAACCATATATGCAGTGGGAACATGGCCGATTTACCGGCACCTCCCATAAACACAAGCAATAGAGCCCACGATAGTGTGGACATGCCCAAGAATGAAGTAGCTGTAAAACTTGCTAAATATGGAGAGCCTGCCAACGTCAGACGCTCTATCATTACAAAGAAATCAAGCGTTTTGGCTCCGTAGCTCAACATCAGGATACCGATAAGGAAACCAAGGTCGGCAAAACGGGTGACGATAAATGCTTTTTTTGCAGCGGCTATTGCCGAAGGTTTTGTAAAGAAGAAGCCAATCAACAAAAATGACGAAACGCCCACCAACTCCCAAAAAATATACATTTGGAAAATATTGACGGCAATTACCAAACCCAACATTGAGAATGAAAAAAGCGACAAGTATGCGTAGTAACGGTCGAAATATTGCTCACCTTTCATATATCCGAGGCTATATACATGCACCATTGTGGAAACAATAGTGATTACCAACAGCATCATCACCGAAATGGGGTCTAAAACAACACCCAAATCAATAGCAAGGTTGTCAGTGAATTTCAGCCATTGAAACTGCATAGCAATATGTCTCACATAAGTGCCATCCACTTTGCCAAAATCAAAGAAATAACCTGCAGCAACAATCAAAGCCAGAATAGCAGTTGTTGCTAACGAAGCAGTGCCAATAAGACCGGCAACTTTCGGTTTCAGACGATTGCCAAGCAGTGCGAGAAATATAAAACTCAGCACCGGCAACGTCACTATTAAAACGGAAGATAAATCGTATAGAATCATAATTTAAAACTTCATCGTTGTAGTATCTTCAATATCAATAGTTTTGAATCGACGATACAGATTAATGATAATAGCAATGGAGATAGAAACCTCAGCCGCCGCAACTGTGATAATAAACATGGTGAAAAACACCCCTTCAAGTTGGTGCGGATAAAGAAACTTATTGAAAGCTATAAAATTTATATTGACGCTGTTTAGGATAAGTTCCACCGACATCAGCATCGTAATAAGGTTACGCCGCGAAAAGAAGCCGTACACCCCCAAAAAGAAGAGGGTGGAACTTAGTATTAAAATGTGGGATAAGGGTACTTGTTCCATATCTGTTATATTTCAAGTGTGAACGATTCTAATTATTCTTCCTCTTTTTTTGATTTCTTGATGGCAATCACAATGCTACCAACCAATGCGGCCAGCAACAAAATGTTGATTACCTCGAAAGGAAATACGTAACCATAGTGTGAGTAGCTCAACATTTGCAAACCGATATTATGAACTGTCGGATCTACCGGAGCTATGGACGATGCCGGTCCGAAAACATGATTATAAACCACCCATGAGGTGAATCCCAATCCTGCAATAGCCATTATACCTGCCTCCAGCAATCGTTTGGTGAGCGGTTTTGGTAAACTTTCGCCTGCGTGATGCGTAAGGAAAATGGAGAAAATAATCAACACCACAATACCACCCACGTAAATAATAATTTGCAGGGCTGCTATAAAGTCCATGCCCCAAAGCAAATAGATACCGGCAATACATGTCAATGACATAAGCAGACTGATAGCCGCTCTGAAAATTTTGCGACTGAACACGGTTAGTGCTCCGAAAGCGAGCACAAGGGCCGCCAGAATGTAGAATATAATAGTCGATCCACTCATTATTCTTGAACTTTAACGGTGACTTTTTCTTTTTCCTTCAACTTCGAACCCGGACGATTCAGCGTCTTAATCAATGTGCTGCGATCAAACACGCTCATTTCATAAGAGTTAATCATTTTGATGGCATCCGACGGGCAGGCATCAATACATTGTTTGCAAAATGTACACATATCCAAATGATACACCCATTGATCCAATATTTTTTTCTTTTTACCATCTTCAGTCTCAATTTGTTTAGAGATTATCTGAATGGAATTGTTGGGACAGGCAAGCTGGCACAATGTACAAGCTGTACATTTATGTTCATTGTTTTCATCGTGAATCAGTATCACTTCTCCGGCATATCCTTCCGTCACACTTGGATGGGCACGGTTGTCGGGATATTGCTCGGTGATGATTGATTTCCACGGAGTAACAAAGTACTTTAAGGTTAGCAGCAATCCCTTTGCAAGCGATACAAAGGCATAAGCAACGTCCTTAATATAGTTATATAGTGCTTTCATTCTTATTTTTATTGTGAATTACAAATTAACAGGTATCAATTTATAATTGATTAAAATATCAAGCCCAATACGATGAGTAATGCAGCAAATACCAGATTTACAATGCTTAGCGGCAATAAGTATTTCCATTCCAGTTTTAATAACTGGTCAATACGCAAGCGGGGGAATGTCCAACGGAACCACATCATAAAGAAGATGATCAGGAACATTTTACCCAAGAACCACATCAATGGCCATGCCAGCGAAATCCAAGAAATCCAAACAGGCCATGTTTCCATGAATTTCAAATTCATAAAATCGTTGAATGCATGCACAATAGGAAAGTCAAAAGGCAGAACAAAAGGATGCCATCCGCCCAAAAACAGTGTGGCAGCAATCATCGATACCACTCCCATATTGATATATTCGTTGAGATAGAAAATGCCAAATTGCATACCCGAATATTCGGTATGATATCCGGCTGTAAGTTCCGATTCGGCTTCTGCCAGGTCAAACGGAGCACGGTTACACTCGGCAGTACTGGCTATCACATAAATGATAAAAGCAAAAAATGCCGGAATATGTCCTTTCAGAATCCACCATCCGTTTGCTTGCGAATCAATGATGCCTGATGTAGAAAGTGTTCCGGCCAAAGCTACTGCTGTGACAATCGACAAACCTGCCGAAAGTTCGTAGCTCACAATTTGAGCACCACTACGCATTGCACCCATCAAAGAGTATTTGTTGTTACTCGACCATCCTGCCATCAGAATTCCAATAACACCCATTGATGAAATGGCAGTGATAAAAAGTATCCCAATATTGGTATCCCACATCACTAAGCCGGGTCCCCAGAAGATAGGTGCTAAAGCTATTAACGACACGCAAAGTGCCAGACAGGGTGCAAGGTTGAACAAGAGTTTATCTGCACGGTTAGGTACAAACGACTCTTTGAGCAAAAGTTTGATTACGTCGGCAATTACCTGAAAAATGCCGTGCCAACCTACCCGGTTCGGGCCGTTACGCAACTGCATGTGTCCGGCCACCTTTCGTTCCATGTACACCATAATGATGACACAAATCAAAAGCACAACCAATACTGCCACTCCGGCCAGCACCAACTCTGTGCCGAAAGCCAGCCAGGGCGCCATAAAACTTAACAATAGCTGGTGAATCCAAGCTGTAATATCCGAAAACTGTATCATTGAAATCATATCCGTTGTTTTATCTGTCCATATCAGGTATAACCAAGTCAATCGTGGCCATATTTGCCATAAGGTCGGCGATTTTCAATCCCACAGAGATAGGTTTTACTGCTCCGAGGTTTGAGTAACAAGGTGTGCGGAATTTCATACGGTAAGGTTTTGCACCACCATCGCTTATAACGTAAACGCCCAATTCTCCACGAGCGGTCTCTACGCGTTGATAATATTCGCCTGCGGGAAGTTTAAGAACTCCTTTGAGTTTGGTGCGGTATTCTCCGGTAGGAAAATTGTCCAAAACTTGTTCAATAATATGGATAGATTGCTTCATCTCTTCCATACGTACCACATAGCGTGCCCAGTTGTCGCAACCGTAGTCAATTACCTCTTCGAAATCCAATTTCTCGTAGCCATCGTAAGGATACAATTTGCGAATATCGCAACTCAGTCCCGATGCACGTGCTGTAGGACCTGTACAACCAAGCGAAATAGCCTGTTCTTTTGTAAGGATACCAATGCCTTGTGTGCGGTGTTGGAAAATAAAGTTGCCGGTCACCAGTTGATCGTATTCTTTGCGATAGTCTTTAATGCTTTTGATTAAAGCCCTGAGATTTGGCACGAAGTCAGGCAATACATCATTCATAACACCACCGGGCACAATATAATTCATTGTCAGACGGTTGCCGGTATTAGCTTCAAATATTTCGAGAATGCGTTCGCGGTCACGAAAGGCCAAAAAGAAAGGGGTAACAGCACCAATATCCATTGCGCAAGAACCCCACCACAACTCGTGAGAGGTCAGGCGTTGCAATTCGTCCATAATAATACGAATGGCTTTGGCTCGTGCTGGAACTTCTATTTGTGCCGCTTTTTCAATAGCCAATGAACATGCATGGTTATTGATATGAGCCGACAGGTAATCCATCCGGCTTGTAAGAAAGATAGATTGCTTGTATCCAAGCGATTCTGTCATTTTCTCAATACCACGGTGTATATATCCCAAGTGAGGAAGTATATCTTTTACAATTTCACCGTCGAGGGTAGCTTCAATGCGTAGAACTCCATGGGTAGCAGGGTGTTGAGGCCCGATGTTAACCACAAATTCTTCGGTCTTCAGCTCTGAGGGAGTGGGTGTATTTTGATTTTCCATTATCAATTTTTGTGCTACAAAGAAATCATTCTATCGTCCTGATAATCTTTTCTGAGAGGATATCCTACCCAATCCTCGGTGAGCATGATGCGTCGCAGGTTGGGATGATTGGTGAAGCGAATGCCAAACATGTCGTAAATTTCATCTTCGTACAAGTCTGCTGCTTCCCACAGAGAATAAACCGACTCTATTTCAGGCTTTTCGCGATCTTCAAGTATTACTTTCACCATCATATCATGCCTGTAATAGGTTGATGTCAGATGATAAACCATTTCGAAAGCCGGGTTGCGGTCAATGGCTGTTTCGCAAAACAGAAAGTTGAACCGTGTTTCAGGGGCATCCTTCAGTTTTGTCAACACCGGAATTAATTCTTCTTTAGTCAGAAATAGCAAAGGAAAATCGAAAGTCTCTTCCACTTTCGCGGTCGGGAAATTCGTTTCGAGATAATGTTTCAGTTCCTCTTTAATCATTTGTCTTCTTCCTTATTCTTTTTGGGTTTTTGTATCACGTATGCCTTCGATTTTCTAATCTTTTCCTGCAGGGTCATCATTCCATGAATCAGCGATTCAGGACGTGGAGGACAACCCGGAATATAGACATCTACAGGGATAATATTGTCAACACCTCTCACTACCGCGTAGGAGTTGTAGTAAAACGGACCACCTGAAACCGCACAAGCTCCCATGGCAATCACATATTTAGGGTCGGGCATTTGGTCGTACAAACGTTTGAGTACAGGAGCCATTTTGTGAGTGATGGTTCCGGCCACTATTATCACGTCGCTCTGGCGCGGGCTGGCACGCATTACTTCAAATCCAAAACGCGACCAGTCGTATTTGGCCGACACGGTACTCATCAGTTCGATGGCACAACAGCTTGTGCCAAAAGACAAAGGCCATAGTGAGTTACTACGGCCCCAGTTTGCGATTGCATCGATGCTGGTGACGATGAAATTTGTTCGTCCCGTTTCATCATTATACAAATCACCCGGAAATTCGGGAATATAATCTTTTTTTACATCCATGAAAGTGCTTTCTTTTTATATGCATATAAAAGTCCCATAAACAGGAATCCCGTGAAAAAGAGGATTTCGATAAAGGCAACTGCACCCAATTCTCTGAGCACTGTGGCCCAAGGGAACAGGAAAACAATTTCCACGTCGAAAACCAAAAACAGAAGAGCAAAGAGGTAGTATCCAATATTAAATTGAACCCATGTAACCCCTTTTGTCTCAATTCCGCACTCATAAGGCTCTCCTTTCGCGGGATTGGTGGAGGATAAGCCAAAAATTTTTCCAATGTAAATCGCTACAATGGTAAATACTATTGCAATGATTAACAGGACAATAAGTGATGCGCTTCCCATATTCTATAAGTGTTATTTAGAGAGTGCAAAGGTAATAATATATACTATTATATACTATATGTTTCCTGAAAAAAGAATGCCAATAAGTCCTATCAATTCCTAATTTGTTGTTTTTTATGAAGATGCCTCGTTTTTTGGGGTAATGAATTATAGTTAGTTTTAATTTTTTAATATTGTGAGTTGTGATGCTAACGAAATCTCAAAAGATTCGATTTTAGAAAATAATACCTACTTTTGTGGCAATATTTAAAGAGTCACACAATGTCAGTATCCCGTTTTGGCGTTTCGCTTGAAAATGATCTGTTAGAAGCGTTGGATGCTTATGTGCAGGAAAATAAATTCCCGAATCGTTCGCAAGGCATTCGTCATTTGATTGAAAAAAATATTGTGGAAAGTAAATGGAAATGCAATCACATTGTAGCCGGAGCGATTATTCTTACTTACGAATTCAATAAAAATGACATTCTGTCGAAAATAGCGGAGATTAAGAAAAGTGCTGTCAATGAGATACTTTCGGCACAAAGCTTTTATATTTCGGAAGGTAAAGCGCTCGAAATTATTGCAGTAAAAGGGCCATCATATAAACTAACCGAGCTGTCTGACAGACTGATTAGCATTAAAGGCATTGAGCATGGAAAATTGACAATGAGCAAAGTGGACTAATTTTTTTTGCTTTAAGAGTAACACGATTTATAAAATAAATAACACGATTATAACTTTCAACACAAAAAAAGCAACTTCAGAAATGAACAAAAAATTAAATTTGTTAGTGATTTTGGGTTTGATTACCCATTTAAGTTTTTCTCAAACATTACTAAAAGATTCCGTTGCTTTGGACGAAGTGGTGGTAACCGGTTCTAAAACAGAAATATCCAGGAAAATTGTACCGATAACAGTATCTCAAATAACCCGACAAAACATAGAAAATAGCGGTCAGATGAATATTCTTCCGGCATTAAACACTTATGTGCCGGGTATTTTTGTCACCGAGCGCAATATTTTAGGATTTGGCGTTTCCACAGGTGGTTCGGGCGCTATCAGCATTCGTGGCATTGGAGGCTCGCCTAACACCGATGTGCTGGTGCTGATTGATGGACATCCTCAATATCAGGGTATTTTTGGCCATCCACTGCCCGATGCTTATGTGGCTTCTGATGTAGAAAAGGTGGAAATTATCCGTGGGCCGGGTTCCATTCTCTATGGCTCAAATGCCATGGGAGGTGTCATCAACATCATTTCCCGCAAAAACCATCAGGAAGGAATAAGCGGAAATGTGGGAGCATCGTACGGCTCTTACAATACTCAAAAATATTATGGCACAATTGGTTACAAAAAGGATAAGCTGAGCCTGTTTGCCTCTGTCAATCACGACCAGACAGACGGTATCCGCCCAAATACAGACTTTAAAATAAATAACGGATTTGTAAAAGTCGGGTACGAGTTAAATTCTCATTTCAACATTTCGGCGGATGTGAGTCTGGCCAAATTTAAGGCAAATGACAATGGCACTATTTATAATCCGATGCCATTCAACATTGACATTACACGGGGTAAAACCTCATTATCAGTCGAGAACAAATATGAGAAAGTGGAAGGAGCATTCAAGTTTTATCATAATTTCGGCACACACAACCTGTCGGACGGTTGGCATTCGACCGACCGAAACACGGGATTGATGTTTTACCAAACGCTCAAACTTTTCCCAAATAACAGTATCACAATAGGTACTGATTTTAAACAATTCGGTGGATTGGCCAATGCCGGTATGGCTGCCAATCAATTAAAAACGATAAACGAGTTGGCACTCTACGGTTATGTGCAGCAGAAATTGCTTAAAAAACTCATCTTAAGTGCCGGTTTGCGCTTGGAGAATAACTCCAACTATGGCAACGAGTTAATTCCGTTGGGAGGTATAACGTACAATCCCACAGGAAATACCACCTTTAAGGCTTCAATTTCAAAGGGTTTTCGTAGCCCTACCATCATGGAGTTATATTTATATGCACCTAATGCCGATTTGAAACCCGAACGAATGGTAAATTATGAAATTAGTTGGTTGCAAAGCCTTTTGAATTCTCGCTTAAATATTGAAGTCACCGCGTATAAAATCAAAGGTGATAATATGATACAAGCGGTTGGTCAATACCCTAATGTAACGCGACAAAATGTGGGTTCTTTCACGAATAAAGGTGTTGAGTTTTTGGCTAAATATGCCATAAACAAGAGCTTGAATGTGTACGCAAATTATAGTTTTCTCGATTTAGGCACACCAATTGTGGCAGCGCCCCGTCAGCAAATCAATTTGAGTGTGAATTACGCCTATAAAATCTGGAATTTGAATAGCTCCCTGCAACATATTGAGAAACTATATACCACTACCACACCTTTGATTACTACAAATTACACCTTGTTGAATGCCCGACTTACAGCTAAACTATTGCGGAATTTAGAGCTGTTTGTGGCCGGCAACAATTTGTTGAATCAAAAGTATGAAACCATTTATGGCTATCCAATGGCAGGTGCTACTGTAAGCGGCGGCGTAAATTATAAATTTTAATTTTTGCGCTGGTTTTAACGAATTGTAAATTTTAGCAATATGGTAAATAGCAAGAGGCAACTGTGTGTCACGAACAGTTGCCTCTTTGCTGTTTTGTAATCCGTATTATCCGCTAAGAAAGCAATATTTTTGCAAGGACTGAAAGAAAACTCATGTAAATCGGTGTGCGGATAAGGAATATTTGTCAGGGAAAGCCATTCTTTAGATGATAAACAGAATTATTCGGGCGCAATAAAACATAAACAAAGCTCAAAAATTTGGATATATCACTAAAAAACCCTATTTTGCACCCGATTAAATAAACCAAAAGGTTATGGACAAAGAAAAATTTCAAGTGGAATATGTGTTTCGGAGTATTTCATTTGCCGTGTTATGGAATTCAATCAGCACGCCGGTTGGGCTTGCCGATTGGTTTGCCGACAAGGTAGAAGCCGACGGACGACTTTTCACTTTCACCTGGGGGGAGAGTAGCCAACAGGCCGAACTTATTCTTATGCACAACGGTTCGTTGGTTCGTTTTCATTGGCTGGATGATGGTGACGAGAAGGTGTATTTTGAATTAAAAATCACCATGGATGAGCTTACTACCGGTGTAGCTCTGGTGGTGACCGACTTTGCTGAACCGGATGACAAAAAAGATTCTATTTTGTTGTGGAATAAGCAAATAGAAGATCTGAAAAGGAGTTCGGGAATGTAATTGTGCTTATTGCACCGAACATGTATTTTTTTAAAAAAAGAGTTTTACTGCTATAGTTGCAAGAAATTGTTCAAAATTTGTTGCCC
>Ga0302272_1000231_pt1 | contig 26355 bp, 17 predicted proteins | sample III_Bog_N1_2_FD_198772 | JGI IMG/M metagenome (GOLD analysis project Ga0302272, IMG submission 198772) | Peat permafrost microbial communities from Stordalen Mire near Abisko, Sweden - III_Bog_N1_2 | ecosystem: Environmental > Terrestrial > Soil > Wetlands > Peat | place: Sweden: Abisko...
CAGGAACCATAGAGCAAGTGCTGGTTCAGGAAGGTGACGTGGTACATAAAGGTCAATTACTGGCAGTTGTAAACAAGGCTGATAATCAAAGTATTTACAATTCGTCGCTGGCAACGTTCCAACAGGCAAAAGATGGTTACGACCGTCTGAAACAGGTGTACGACAAAGGCAGCCTTTCGGAAGTTAAATGGGTTGAAATGGAAACCAACATGAAGCAAGCTGAATCGCAATTACAGATTGCCAAAAACAATCTGGACAAGTGTAATTTATATGCACCAATCAGCGGAATTGTTGGAAGAAGGAACATTGAACCGGGACAATCATCCATGTCTAGCCTCTCTCCCATCGAACTGGTTAAAATAGAAACAGTTTCGGTAAAAATTTCAGTACCTGAAAACGAGATCGGGAAAATCAAAAAAGGAATGACTTCCTCTTTTACTATTTCGGCTTTGGGCAATAAAAACTTTGAAGGAACCATTACCAATGTGGGCGTTGTGGCCGATCAGTTTTCAAGAACCTACGAGGTGAAAACAACTGTCAGCAATTCCAATCTGGAAATGAAACCCGGAATGGTTTGTGATGTAATTCTAAACACCTCGACCGAAAAACAATTGATCGTTGTGCCATATAACGCGGTATCAAAAGACACTGAAGGAAACTCATTCGTATATGTCGTACAGCCTGACAAACAAAGTGTCAAAAAACAAATCATCAAGGTCGGAAATTATCAATCTTCAGGGCTAGAAGTACTTAGCGGATTATCAGCCAATCAGACGATTGTGGTAGAAGGAAAAGAAAAATTGACGGATAATTGCACAATTACTCTATAAGATGAGCCACAAAAAGACTGGATTTATCGAAGCCGCCATGCGGAATCGGAATATCGTTATCATTATCACCGTGCTGTTTATGCTGGTAGGGGTTGTTGCCCTGAAGAACATGCCACGAAATGAATTTCCCCAATTTACCATTCGGCAAGGTGTTGTAGTAGGAGTTTATCCCGGTGCCACTTCGGCTGAAGTTGAAGCACAGCTTACTACCGAAGTTGAGAATTATATATTTGGATACTCAGAAGTAAAAAAAGCCAAGACTTATTCCCAATCAAAAGAGGGAATGATGTACATTTTTGTGGAACTGAATGACAATGTAAAGAATGCTGACCAGTTCTGGTCGAAACTAAAACACGGGCTGAGCGAACTGAAATCAACCTTACCTACAGGTGTTTTGGCTTTGGTTGCCAACTCTGATTTTGGCGATACTTCGGCTTTGCTCATCACTCTGTCTTCGGATACGAAAAGTTATAAAGAACTGGAAAAAGAGCTAAAGAAACTCGAAGCGGAATGCCGCAAAATACCAGCCACATCAAAAATAAAGCATTACGGGCTTCAGAAGGAGCAAATTTATATCAATGTTAAGCCTGAAATGCTTAACGAATACAACATTAAATCGATTTCTTTATTAGGCTCCTATTTACCCAACGGCATGGTAAACTATGCCGGCACGTTAAAAGATGGCAAATACAACCTGGCCATTCACCTTCCTTCAAATTTCGAATCGGAAAAAGATTTGGCCGATCAGATTGTTTATTCTGACCCTAACGGGAATGTGGTACGGCTGAAAAACATTGCCACCATCGAACGCCGTTACGAAGATCCGGATAATTATATCAAACAAAATGGCAAGAAAACTATACTGCTTTCGCTGGAAATGCAACCTGGTAACAACATTGTAAAATATGGCTCCGATGTTGACAAAGCCATTGAAAGTTTCAAGAAAAATACATCCGATGAAATCACAATATCCAAGATATCGGAGTTGCCCAAATATGTGGATGAATCGGTTTCAAATTTTATGCGCGAATTCCTGATTGCCATTATTGCGGTAATTCTTGTGACCATGCTGCTATTGCCTTTGCGGGTTGCCGCAGTGGCCGGAATTACCGTTCCAATTGCCGTTCTGATCACATTGGCTTTTCTTTATTTCTTTGGCGTTGAACTACATACTGTTTCATTGGCAGGGCTTATCCTTGTGCTGGGAATGATTGTTGATAACTCCATCGTGGTGATTGATAACCATGTGGAAAAAATCGATCATGGAATTTCTCCATGGCATGCTGCAGCCAAGAGCGCGAAAGAATTACTTACTCCAATTATCACGGCTACGCTGGCTATTATGGCGGCCTATATTCCACTGGGATTTATGGTTCCGGGAACTGCTGGCGAGTTTATGCAACCACTTCCAATTGTGGTAAGTATTGCACTGATTGTTTCAGTTCTGGTTGCAGTTCTCCTGGTTCCTTACCTGAATTTCGTCTTCATCAAAAAAGGACTGAAAAAACCCGAATCAGAAAAGAAAGGCAGAACTCTTTTGGATATCCTTCAAGGATGGTTCGACACTTCACTTGAAGCGGCTTTCAGGCACCCTAAAATGGTGATTATTGGTGGAGTCGCATCGGTGATTCTTGCTGTGGTTTTATTTAAAACCCTCGACCAGCAAATGTTTCCTGAAATGGAACGAAACCAGTTCGCCTGCGAAGTGTATTTGCCAACAGGCTCATCGCTCGAAAGTACCGCATTGGTTGTTGACAGCCTCGAAAAAGTACTGATAAAAGATAATCGGGTAACGAACGTAACAAGTTTTATAGGCACCAGTTCGCCACGTTTCCACACGGTTTACGCTCCCAATATGCCATCGCCAAACTACGGGCAGTTGTTGATCAATACCATATCGAACGAGGCAACCCGCGCAATTGTAAATGACTATAGCCCAAAATATTCGGATGGATTTGCCAACGCCCATGTAAAGTTTAAAATACTGGCTATGCAGTCGTCCAAATCACCGATCGAAATACGGATTTCATCTGACTCAATAAAAGACATTCGAACTGTTGAAGCACAAATAAGTGATATACTGAAGAAAACCAAATCGGTAGGTTGGACGCGCAACGACTGGAACCAGAAACAACAAATCCTGAAGGTCAATCTCGACCGGGATAAAGCAAACCGATTGAACTATTCAAAATCGATGGTTTCAACATCATTAATGATTGGTCTCGACGGCCTGCCGTTAACTACCATCTGGGAAAACGACTATCCGGTTTCGGTACGTTTATCGCAGGAAACAAAAGGTGCGAAAAACATAAATACACTGGCCGATCAATATATTACATCGCCAATTGGATTTACAGGAAGTCCGCTAAGATCGTTTGCCAATTTCACGCCCGACTGGACCGAAGGAACCATTGTTCGACGTAATGGAACACGAACGCTGACCATTCAGGTTGATAACCAACCGGAAAGAGCTGCTTCTTCAATCCAGGCCGAAATACAACCACAAATCGAAAAGCTAAAACTCCCGGAGGGAACTTCTGTAAATTATGGCGGCGAATTGGAAGGACAACTCGAAACTTTTGTCCCGATGACTTATGCTTTGGGATTGAGCATTGTACTGATCTTTTTTATCATCCTGTTTCAGTTCAAAAAAGTCAAGCTATCTTTTATCATCATGTCCACCATGATTTTATCGCTTCCCGGAACTGCAATCGGTTTAACTTTAATGGGCTACCCTTTCAGTACAACTGCATTCATCGGGATTATAAGTCTCTGCGGAATGGTGGTGCGAAACGGAATTATCCTGATTGACTACGCCCGCGAACTAAAAGAAAAACAGCGAATGCCAATTCACGAAGCTGCACTGGCCGCAGGAAAACGAAGAATGAGGCCTATTTTCCTGACATCAGCAGCTGCTTCTGCCGGAGTTATATCGATGATTATCAGCCGTTCGCCACTTTGGGGCCCGGTTGGAACTGTGATTTGTTTCGGACTACTGATTTCCATGGTCTTAACACTTTACATTCTACCGGTCATGTATTCATTGGCCTATACCGACAAGCCTAAAAAAGAAGGCGGATTTTGGTCGATTCCATCCAGATTTAAGAATAAACACAAGCATAAACATGCTCACAAAACGGCATTGACGACTGGTTTGATCCTCATTTCATTGTTTGCAACCAAAGCAGAAGCCCAATCGCTGAGTTTAGATTCGTGCAAACAGCTTGCGATTAAGAATAATAAAAAAATCATTGAAGCCGGATTTGAAGTTCAGGCTTCGGGAGAAATTCGCAAAAATGCCTACACCAATTATTTTCCGAAGGTAAGCGCCAGCGCTATGGCCATGCGGTCGCCCGATTACCTGATAAAAGGGAAAACTCCTGAAATGAATTTGCCTGTTTACGATGGCGATCCTGCGAATTTGGCCGGAGCAACCCAGTTTGCCTACATTCCTTCTATTCCGATTAATGCCGTAGATTATTTGAACATGGCAAGTGTTTCGGCAGCTTTGCCTGTTTATGCCGGCGGACAAATCAGGAACGGCAACAAACTGGCCGCAATTGGAGAAGATGTCAGCCTTAAACAGCAGACCATGACCACCACCGACGTGCTTGTGCGTACCGACCAGCTGTACTGGACGATTGTTTCGCTGAACGAAAAGTTGAAAACGCTGGATAGTTACCGGTCATTTCTGGATACGCTGAACCGCGATGTGACCAATTACAACAAAGCAGGTTTGAGCCAACGAAATGATTTGCTGAAGGTACAACTCAAACAAAATGAGCTGCAATCGAACCGATTGAAATTGGTTAATGGCATTACATTGACTAAAAGGGCATTGTGCCAGCACATCGGCGTTGCATACGATTCAACGATGGTGCTTTCTGATAAACCAGCGGTTACTACCATATTTTCAGAATCGCTGTCAGCAACCGAAGCGGTGGCCAATCGTCCTGAATATCAGATGCTCAATAAAGCAACCGAAGCTGAAGAACTTCAGCTTAAAATGACAAAAGGTGAACTGATGCCACAACTGGCCATGGGAGCAATGGCGGCTTACGTTGATATTGCGAATTCAGGAAATACCCAAAAATTTGCTTTTGCCAGCCTGAGTATTCCAATTTCCGACTGGTGGGGTGGCTCACACAAGTTGAAACAGCAGCAGCTTAAAATTGAAGAAGCCAAGAACAAATTAAGCGAAACGTCAGAACTGCTTTCGCTTCAGATTGAACAGGCCAGAAATGAACTTCAGGAAAATTTTGAGCAAATAACACTGGCTGAGAAAGCTGTTGAACAAGCGAAAGAAAACCTGAAAGTTACCAACGACAATTACCGTTCAGGAAACATCAGTATTTCCGATTTGCTTGAAGCTCAGGCACTTTTTCAATCATCGAACGATAATCTGACCAATTCGCAGTGTAATTTTTGGATTGCAAAAGCGAAGTATTTGCAAGCGATCGGAAAATATGAATTGCATTAAAATATAATTATGGGTTAAACGTCAATTACAATGGAATAAGTTCAGAAAACAGTTCTGGTTACTGACCCATCTATCCGATCTCAATTCTGGTATTTGGGCAGGTTCTTATTTTAAATAGTATTCAGGAATGTTAATAAACCTAAAACAAACTTTTAAAAATCACGTTATTAGATGAAATCATGCACAAAATAGAAGAAAAATTTTCGTTGATACTTAAATACATGGGAATTCCAAAGGAGCAAATCAAGATGGAGGCCTCATTTGCAGATGATTTTGATTTTGAGGAATTTCAGTTTACATGCCTGGTGTTTTACATAGGAATCTATTTCAAGGTAACTATCGTGGAAACAGATTATTTCGAGCTAAATACCATTGGCAGTGCGATGAATTTTGTCAAAAGGAAACTTGATGTAAACTAATACAACCGATCAAAATTCTATGATTTACAGGTTAATCCGAATGCCAATACTGAATGCCTTGGTTGTCAGCTTCTTGTTGATTTTTCCATTCATCAGTCGGGCACAAGAAAAAACAGAAAAGACCCGCCGTCCGAAGATCGCTTTGGTTTTAAGTGGCGGTGGAGCGAAAGGTTTTGCCCACATCGGAGTCCTGAAAGTTTTAGAGGAAGAAGGAATTCCGATTGACCTGATTGTTGGAACCAGCATCGGAAGTCTGGTCGGCGGTATTTATTCGCTCGGATACAGCGCTTCCGAGCTGGAAGTCCTGGTTAAAACGCTTAATTGGGAAACAACTCTTTCGGATGAAGTTCCACGGGCATTTCTTTCAAAAAACGACCTGCTTATCAAACAGCGGTACTTGTTTTCGTTGCCTATTAACGGAGAAAAGAAGCTCAGCCTTCCGCAAGGTTTAATCAAAGGACAGAATGTACTGAATATTTTCTGCGGACTGGCCGGAAATGTTCCTCCTGATGCCGACTTTTCGAAATTTCCGATTCCATTTGCCTGTGTGGCAACCGATTTGGAAACTGGCAAAGAAGTCGTACTCAAAGATGGATTTTTACCAATCGCCATGTTTTCGAGTATGGCTATTCCGCTGGCGTTTCAGTCGGCCGACCGCAATGGTGAACTATTGGTCGATGGTGGGGTAGTGAACAATTTTCCGACCGACGTGGCCAAACGAATGGGCGCCGACATCATTATCGGAGTCGACATCCGAAACGATTTTTACGACCGCAACAAACTGAAATCGCTCGATAACGTTATTGAACAGCTGATTAACTTCTTCGATCAATCTAAAGACTCGGTCAATAAGAGCCTTTGCGATTTGATTATCCGACCCGATATTTCTGGATATTCCATTTCAAGCTTCAACAAACAAGCCGTTGATACACTGATATTGAGGGGCGAAAGAGCGGCTGACGGGTTCCGCGGAAAACTACGCGAACTAAAACAGAAATACAAGCTCGAACCACACGAAAAGTCACGTATGTTGGTAAAACCCGATCAATGGTACATCTCTGATTTACGTTTTTCAGGGAACTATCACCTCGATCAGGATTTCCTGCGAAAAACCCTTGGCATGGAAATCCCCGGTAATTTTTCGTCGGAAGAAATTAAAAATTCAATCGATAAGCTTTACGGATTGGGCGGTTTCGACCGGATTTATTACAATTTGATTGATACGGATAATGGGAAAATCCTGAACCTGAACATTTCGACCCAAAAAGTTTTCACTCAAAATATTGGAATCAAGGCAAATACAACCGATGCAGCTGCCATCCTGATAAACACTACTCAAAAGAATTATGGAAATATATTTGGTTTGTTATCGGTCAGTGGCGAATTGTCGATCAATCCGGGTTTAAGTATCATGGCCGAAACGAATAAAACGAACCTGCCTACCATCGGTCTAAACCTAAAAGGTAAATATCAGAATTACAATGTATTCGACAGTGGATCAAAGATATTTGAAGCGAACCTATTCTATTCATCCGGATCGGTTTACATCTATCAACCGTTTTTGAAGCGGTTTAACCTGGGAGTTGGAGTTCAGGAGGAATATTTCAGGGGCGATGTTTACCGGCGAAACGATAATTACCCGATTACGGAAGGGAAAACGAATAATTTCCTGACCAACGCTTATTCGTACCTTACGTTTGATACGATGGACGATTACTATTTCCCGAAAAAGGGAACAAACATCTATGCTGAGTTCTCATTGCTGGCTGATTTTAAAAAGACCAATAACTTAAGTCCGGTGGCCCTTTTCAAGATGCGAAATGTAATACCGTTGGATGAGAATACAGCTTTATTGGTAGACCTTTATGGAAGAGCCTTGTATAATTCAGATTCGCCTCAATCTAAGTTGACGCTGGTAGGCGGCGAACCGTATTCGCAGTACTTCAATTACCATTTGCCGTTTGTAGGCCTTTCGGCTGTCAACATTGCCGAACGTTTTGCTTACGTAGGATTAATCGGTCTGAGGTTTCATGTGGCCAGTTCGCAATATCTTTCGTTTTTATTTAACAATTTGCGGCAAAGTTCGAATGACCTGATTTGGCAGAAATCCAGTATGATTTACGGTGGCGGTGTCAGGTATTCAATAAAAACGAAGCTGGGTCCGCTTGATATGACCCTTGGCTATTCAGGATCGTCCGACAAACCTACCTTCTCGGCCAACTTCGGATATTGGTTCTGAGAGCGCCAAATGGCCTAAATACGTTGAAGAAAATTTAACATTCGAAAGAAATAGATTACATCATTTACAATAAGTCAATTTTTTTGACAAATTCGAACTTTGATGGAATAATTAAGCGAAAGCTTCGTTCAGAGATTATTCAGGTCGAATTTTTAGGAAACAGAAAACAAAACATGTACAGAAAACTCAAATCAGGTGAACTTCCCTCTATTATTGGATTTCAACTGCTAATCGTGCTGCTTTTTATTTTTACATCAGGCCTGGCGCAACCAACCGTTGTCCATGGAAAGGTTACCGATAAGGAGACCGGACAGCCTATCCCGTTTGTCGGCGTAATTTTTAAAAATACAATGACCGGAACCGTAACCGATTCGCTTGGTATGTACCGGCTTACGACAAAAGAATATGTCGATTCAATCCATTTTTCAACCGTTGGATATTTTGGAAAAAACTATTTCATCGTTGCCGGAAAAAATACCGAAATGTCGGTTAGCCTGAAACCGGATATTGTAAATCTTTCGGAAATAAAAGTGTCGCCTGACGAAGGCCCGGTGAGACGAATCCTGAAAGAAATGACGGATCATAAAAAGCAGAATAATCCTGAAAAATATCCGCGCTATTCGTACCGGAAATACACCAAATGGGAGTACCATCTCAACAACGTTGGCAAAAAAATGATCCAGTCGAAAGCATTCCGGAACGATCAGTCCGTTTTTAAAACGAATGCCGACAGTACCCGATATCTTCCGATCTATTTTTCTGAACAGCTGGTTTTCAACGAATTTCAGAAATATCCGCCCAAACAGAAATCAACCGTACTGGCCGATAAAACTTCGGGAGTGGGTGTCCTCGACGGCATAGAAATATCAGGCTACACCAGCGCGTTAGATATGGAGGTGAATTTTTACGACAATTTCATCGACCTGTTTTCGCAGAATTTTGTAAGCCCACTGGCCGATAACGGATGGTTCTATTACAAATATTACCTGGCCGACAGTACCATCCAGAATGGAACAAAACAATATAAAATCGAATTTTTCCCGAGAAGGGTTGGCGACAAAGTTTTTAAAGGTTACCTGACCACCGAAAACAAAAAATATTCGCTTCTCGAAGTTGATGGAGTGCTGGTGAACACCAGTTATCTGAACTTTTTGAAAAGTATGAGGTTGAAAAGTAATTACCAATTTGTGAGCGATTCGGTTCCGTTCTTCCGAAGAAACCAGATTGATGCCGTTTTCAACTACGTTCCGTTGAAGAATAATCCTTCAAAAAAGCCGATTAGCCTGTTCTTTACTCAGTCGGCAGTTGTCGACAGCGTCACGGTCAATCCTCCCAATAGCGTTGAACTGGGGGCGGGAAACGGTCGGTACGAAACAATCAAATTACCGCAGGCGGCCGAACGTGACAATTCGTACTGGGAAACACACCGGCTCGAAAAACTTGACATCAGGGAACAAAAAATCACAGCGACAATCGATTCGGTTAGCCAGATTCATGCGGTCAAATTTGTAAATAACATTACCCGGATGACCATGACTGGTTATTACGATTTGGGTAAATTCGAATTTGGTCCTTATGCCAACACCATAAACACCAACAAGGTAGAAGGGCTGCATCTTTTTGCCGGCGCCCGGACCAGCAGCGAAATAAGCACGCATTACATGATTTGGGGAGGATTGGGCTATGGATTCAGAAATAAAAAGTTTAACGGGATGGCAGGTTATGGCTATAAGTTTCCTACCATTCACCGGCAGATGGTCAAGATTTCGTATGACGACAAAATTGTTCGGTCAGGCGAAAACGAAAAAATATTGTTCATCTACGAAAATGCCTTGTCGCCAACCGAAAATAACCTGATTTCCCAAATCTTTACACGAAAAGATCTCGATGAACTTTTTCGCGAACAAAAACTCTCGGCGGGGTATGAATATGAATGGCGTCCGGGATTAAGCAATAAGATAAACGCCAGCTATATCAATCATTTTTCTCCTGAATTTTACCCGTTCATGAGGGCAGGTGTGCCGGTTGATCATGTTTCTGCTTTCGATTTTAGTATCGATACCCGCTTTTCGTGGCAGGAAAAATTAATTGACGATAAATTTCTTCGTTATTATGTGTCGACCAATTATCCGATCATTCACTTTGCAGTGGGTGGAGGCAAGGTTTTATACTCCGGAAAAGGAAGCTATTATGGACGGGTTTTAACAGTCATCGATCAATATGTGAATATTGGGCAAACCTACCTGAGCTATGCCCTTGAGGGCGGAATTTATTTTGGTAAACTGCCATACACCATGCTCGACATCCCACGTGGGAACGAAACATTTGGCTTGTTTTCTTATGATTTTAACTTGATGAACTATATGGAATATGTTCACGACAAATACCTGCACCTCTACACAGCTTATCACCTCAACGGATTTTTGTTTAACCGGATACCGGTATTGAAGAAAATGGGCCTGCGCGAGGTTTTCTCGGCTAAAGGAATGATTGGTTCGTTAAGCCAAAAAAATCAGCAAATTGTTGAATTACCGCTCAACATTAGCAATACCAAAATGAACGATCCATACATCGAATTGGGAGCCGGAGTCGAAAATATTTTCCGTCTTTTCAGGATTGAAGCCATTTGGCGGGTAACTCCAAAATCGAACCTGGGAGCTCCAAATTTCGGTCTTCGTGCCAAATTCGAAATCAAACTGTAAGCATCAGGCGAACTACTTAAGCAAATACCGATAAAAGATTGTCGCATTTAGGAACGGGCGATTGCTCCCTACGAGCGAGATTGTGCTTCCTATTAGCGAGCGAGTACAAATTATAAGCGAGATTGTGCTTCCTATTAGCGAGCGAGCGCGAATTATAAGCGAGATTATGCTTCCTATCAGCGAGCGAGTGCGACATATCGCAAGGAGAGTGCAACATCTAAGCGAGTGAGTACAAATTATAAGCGAGATTGTCCTCCATATTAGCGAGCGAGTGCAAATTATAAGCGAGCGAGTACAAATTATGAGCAAGATTGTGCTTCAACCAGAAAGGTAAGTGCCTGGAAAGGAATAATTCTTATCCGATTTATAAAACACTTGCCATTGTGAAGATTGCAGATACTGTATTACCTTTGTGGTAGTATATCTTCATTACCACATTTTATTTCGAAAATGGAACTTATCATATTGGCATTTCTAATTTTGCTAAACGGCTTTTTTGTCTTGTCCGAAATTTCTTTGATTTCAAGCAAACAGGCACGCCTCGAACAACTCAGGATAAAAGGTGTAAAAGGTGCAAAAATAGCATTGAAATTACTCGAAAACTCAGCAGGTTTTCTATCTGCCATTCAAGTTGGAATTACATTAATAGGTATTGTTACAGGTGTTTATGGTGGAGTAAACATAGCCAACAGGCTCACTCCCTATCTCGCCAAGTTTGACATAACCGCCAGCTATGCCCACGAAATTTCGCTTTCGCTAACCATTCTGATCATTACATTCATCTCCATTGTGATTGGCGAACTGGTGCCTAAAACCGTTGCATTGGGCAATCCCGAAAAAATTGCAGCTAAGGTCGCGCCTTTTGTCTATTACTTCAGCAAAGTGTTTTACCCGGTTGCCCGCATCCTTGCCGGTTCAACCAATTTGATCAATAAACTGATCGGCATCAAAAAATCTGAAGAACAGGTAACCGAAGAAGAATTACGGCATATTCTGAAATTTGCATCACACGAAGGGGTTATTGAAGAGGAACAGAACCGAATGCACGAGAAGGTTTTCTACTTTTCGGATAAAAAAGCAAAACACATCATGACTCACCGGAAAGATGTGGAATGGATCGACATGGAACAATCGAAAGAAGAATTTCATGCTGAAATGCTTATCCTTAAGCACAGTAAAATAATTGTAGGCCGCAACAGCATCGACGAATTCCTGGGTGTTTTGCCCGTCAAAGAATACCTGATCAATTACTATTCATCCTCGCCTGAAACAGTCGAATCGCTGCTGAACGACCCCATCGTTATTCCTGAAAATGCGGATGCCCAAAAGGTTCTCGATTTATTCAGGCAGAAACAAAATTACATGGCTGTTGTAGTCGACGAATACGGTAGTTTTGAAGGGATCATTACGCTGCACGACATCCTCGAAAACATCATCGGCCATGTTCCTGAAGAAGGTGAACCCCCCGAACCCGAAGTGTTTGTACGCGACGATCAGTCGGTTTTGGTGAGTGGCGATGCCCCTATTGAAACATTGGCCGACCTGATTGACGATTTTTACGTCGACTTTGAAGAGATTGACTATTCGACTGTTGCAGGGTTTGTTTTTAACCATATCAACAAAATTCCTGAATTGGGTGATAAGGTTATTTTATCTGATTGCACCATCGAGGTGGTTGATATCGACAATAACAAAATCGATAAAGTGCTGATCACTAAAAAGAAAATAAAGTAATTCAGGAAAAAAGGAAAAAGGAAAAGGGAAAAAGTCAAAAGTCAAAAGAAAAAAAATACCGAAAGGTTGCAGAATTGATTGCAACAAACTAAAAAGCCTCACTGAAACGAATCAGCAAGGCTTTTTGTATTTTAGAAATGAACAATCTGTAACCCAGATGATCTTGCGTTTACTTCTGATTTTTCAGCTTAAGTTCTTCAACCTGAGCATCAATTACAGCAATGGTAACCATGTTTAGAATGTCGCGAACGGTGCTTTCAACGTTCAGGATGTGAATTGGTTTATTCAATCCCATCTGGATTGGCCCAATCGTATCGCTCATTCCGTTTTCAAGCATCAGCTTGTAGGCAATGCTTGACGAACTGAGATTCGGGAAAATCAACGTGTTTACATTTTTACCATCAATTTTCGAGAATGGGAATTTTTCGTGACGCAAGTCTTTATTTAATGCAAAATTCAGCTGTAACTCGCCGTCAATCATCATTTCAGGATTATTCTCATGCAAATAAGCCACTGCTTCGTGCACCATTCCCGGACTTCCTGCCGCTCTGGCGCCAAAGTTCGAATACGAAAGCATAGCCATTACCGGTTCGGTATTGAATAATTTTACCGCATCCTGAGTCAGTTTGGCAATGTCAATCAAAGTTTCTTTGGTTGGATGGCTGTTTACCATGGTATCGGCAAAGAAAAGAGTTCCCTGTTTCGTAGTAACAATATTCATCCCGGCAATGTGGTTCAGGCCTTCGCGCATTCCAACAATTTCGATGGCAGGAGTAATTGCATCCTGATATTTGGTATAAACACCGGTAACAAAAGCATCGGCATCACCAGCTTCAACCATCATCATTCCGAAATAATTGCGGTCGAACATTTTCTCGAAAGCTTCCTCATATGTCATCCCCTCGCGTTGGCGTTTGGCGGTGAACATTTTGGCGTACTTATCCCGCTTTGAATATTCACGATCGTGACGAAGATTGACAATCTCAACTCCTTCAAGTTCAATGCTGTTATTCTTGATAATCTTGCCAATGATCTCTTCGTTACCAAGCAAAATGGGGATGCAAATGCCTTCTGCCCTCGCAACTGAAGCAGCTTTCAGCATATTGATATGGTTAGCTTCAGCAAAAACCACCCGTTTTGGATTTTCTTTGGCTTTTTCTGTTAACCCACGAATCAGCTTATTATCGAGACCCATTCTCAGTCGCAATTCTTCAGCATATTTGTCCCAGTCTTCGATTGGTTTGCGGGCAATTCCGCTTTCCATGGCAGCTTTCGCAACAGCAGGTGCAACTGTTACCAACAAACGTGGATCGAGTGGTTTTGGAATAATGTATTGAGGACCGAAGCTCAGGTGAGAAGTGTTATAAGCAGCAGTCACCACATCAGGAACTGGTTTTTTAGCCAGTTCTGCAATTGCAAGCACGGCAGCAACCTTCATTGCTTCGTTAATGCCGGTTGAACGTACGTCTAATGCACCACGGAAAATATAAGGAAACCCTAATACATTGTTGACTTGGTTAGGATAGTCGCTACGTCCGGTGGCAAAAATCAGGTCGGGGCGTGAAGCCATGGCGTCGGCGTACGAAATTTCAGGATTTGGATTGGCGCAGGCAAACACAAGTGGATTAGCGGCCATGCTGCGAACCATGTCCTGAGTAAGACAACCTTCAACCGAAAGTCCAAGGAAAACATCGGAACCAGCAACGGCTTCGGCCAATGTATTGCATGGAAGTGAAGTGGCAAATGGTTTTTTGCGGCTGTTCAGGTCGGTACGACGTGTTGAAATAACACCTTTGCTGTCGACCATAACAATGTTTTCGAGCTTGGCTCCAAGCGCCATGTAAAGTGTGGTACACGACGAAGCAGCAGCTCCGGCGCCATTAACCACGATCCGAATGTCTTCGATTTTCTTGTTAACCAATTCGAGCGCGTTGATCAAGGCAGCTGCTGAAATAATGGCAGTACCGTGCTGGTCATCGTGCATAAGGGGTATGTCTAAAGCTTCTTTCAGCTTTTCTTCGATTTCGAAGCACTCGGGAGCTTTAATATCTTCGAGGTTGATACCACCAAACGTAGGAGAGATGGCTTTCACCACTTCGATAAATTTAGCCGGATCTTTCTCATTCACTTCGATATCGAATACATCAATATCAGCAAAAATTTTGAACAACAGACCTTTTCCCTCCATGACCGGCTTTCCGGCAAGGGCGCCAATATCGCCCAGTCCGAGAACGGCTGTACCATTCGAGATAACGGCTACCAGATTTCCTTTGGCCGTATAATCATAAGCTAACTGTTGATCCTTTTGGATCTCAAGACAAGGAAATGCTACCCCAGGTGAATAAGCTAACGCTAAATCACGTTGAGTACTGTATGGCTTGGTAGGCACGACCTGAATTTTACCAGGTCTGCCTTCCTTGTGATAATTTAAAGCATCTGTGTACAGAGCATCTGTGCGTTTTGGACTTTCCATTTTTTTTATTGAGTTTAATTAATCCTTTTTGTTATATTATCCATCTAATCCTTTTCAAATACCAGCTAATCAATAACTTTAGGTTGAATTTTGGAAAAGACAGTCAAAAATATTCAAAAAGACATTAATTGCATCAACCCAAACTGAAACATCATAAATTGATAACATTAGTCATGTTTTTAAACACATTAGCCCTTTGAAACCAAAAAATTATTTCACTGCACCCCTTCGATGATCATGACTGGCCGGAAATATGTTTGAATATTGCAGAGCATACCCTTTCGTCCAGCAATAAGTATTTATTAATACTGATGGAAGGCCTGTGATACAAATTCAAGAACGGTGGGTAAAGCTTCGCGCCAGTAGGTCCAGTTGTGTGCGCCATCGCGAATGCGGAATTCATGTGGAATATCCTTTTTTCGCATGGCGATATGTACCAGGCAGTTTCCTTCGTACAGGAAATCATCGTCGCCGCAATCGATGTACCAGCGAACTGACTTTTTCTGGTCTTCGGGCATGGCATTAATCAGTTCAGTAGCACTCTGGTTGCTGAAGTTTTTGGCAATGTCAGCATCCGAAATATCAGGATATTGTTTTTTCAGACGATCGCTTGCATCTTGTAAGGTAATTGGCCCGGTGTAAGCGCTTAACGGACATGCGGATGAAAATAACTCAGGATGATGCAGCGCGTACATGAATGTTCCGCCGCCGCCCATCGATAATCCCGAAATGGCACGGTAACGTTTTTCTGCCCGAATGTGATACGTCTTTTCGATGAAAGGCATAAACTCCTGAAAGAAAAAGTCTTCATAATTCCAGTCGCCTTTGGGGCTGTTGAAATATCCGCGTTGACCGGTATTTCCATCAGGCATCACGATAATCATGGCTGTGCATTTTCCATCCTGAATGGCTTTGTCGGTAATGCTTTTTACTTCGCCAAACTGAACCCAACCAGTCTGATCGTCCCCGGCGCCATGCAACAGGTATAAAACCGGGTAGCTACGGTTAGAAGTTTCATAATCAGCCGGAAGATAAATGGCATATTTACGGTCCATTTTCAGGATTTTACTGGGCATCGACAGGTTGTCGGAAACTTTTCCGGATTGGGCAAACAAAATCGCCGGAACAAATAAGCATACGATTAAGAAGAATAGGTTTTTCATAGTCTTTGTTGTTTTAGGTTATTAAGTATTTAAAAGTACTCCAATTTGAGTCAACACCCAAAAGTCTAAGTTGTTCCATTTTGAAGTTAGTTGTCCAACTCTTTACGGATCATGTTTTCAATCATTTGAGTTAGTTCGCCGGGATCCATTCCTGTGGGGTCGATGGGATCGAACGCCGTGTATTTTAAATGTACGCCGACACTCATCGGGAAATAACCATTTTTCATCAGTTCGTAATTGCCGTCGATGGCAAACGGAACGATAAGGGCAGATGGCGCAGTGCGGATCAGCGAAGCAATTCCGGCGGGCATGAATGGATGAACTTTCCCGTCTTTGCTGCGGGTTCCTTCGGGGAAAATGCAGGCAGCATAATTGTTGGCCTCGATGTGTTTGCCCAGCATCAAAATATCCTTGACCGATTGCCTTGGATTTTTGCGGTCGATCAGCACCGAACCGCCGTGCCGAAGGTTGTACGAAATGCTCGGAATGCCTTTCCCCAACTCGATTTTCGAAATAAATTTCGGATGATTTTTCCTGAAACCGACAACTATCGGGGGAATGTCGAGGGTGCTTTGATGATTGGCGACAATAATGACGGGACGGTTTTGTGGTATTTTTTCCAGCCCGCGAAAAGTGATTGTTGTACCCAAAACCTTCAAGCTGTAAAGCAAAATGTAATTCATCACGTCAACCGTTTTTTTGCGAACCCGATAACCCCAGATCCAGTTGGTTATTACTTGTACCGGATGGAAAAGACCTAAGATAGATCCAAATATTAGCAGATAGACCGGTGTAAGGATATACGAGAGGATTTTCTTCATGTTGATTGATTGGTAAAAAGCACGAGCAAGATAACCAAAAATTCAATGTTCGGAAAAGAATACCTCCAGATTCAATTGAATGGAAGATAGATTAACATCGGATTAATCATTTCCAAAAAATTTCTTTCATAAATAATAAGAATGATTAAATGTCGTATTCAAGTTTTGACAATTGATAACGCTATTGTCTCTGTAAACGGAATACCTAAAATTTAATTCTACCACAGGCCTTCAGGATTTTAATAAGTATTTGTAATTGAAAAATGCCCGACTGCCGTTGGCTACCGTGTACCCACAAATAATTTGTAAATGCTTCGATTCTCTTTCATATAAAATAAAAAACAATGGAACGCGGATAAAATATGATCTTGCGGATTAAAACTGATTAAAATCCCGACCAGTCGGGATGATTTTCGATAGAAACGCTTATGAAGTTATCAAACATTCATTATCCCATTTTTTCTTTAATCCATTCCAATTTATTGGAATAGAAATCCGTTTTTATCCGCTAAACCCGTGTAAATCCGCGTTCTATTAATTTCTCTTAGTCCAGTATTTGGTATGCAATTAGAAAAAGATGTGGGTACACCGTAGCTGCCGTTGGGCAGGGATTTATTAATAGGGAAATTTTGTCGTACACCCTAATTCCTTGTTTCAAAACATAGGTTTTAAGAAATTGCCCTTTGAACTTGTGAAGGAAGGTTATGTTGTGTCAGCCCTTAAAGGTTTTCCAGATTGTGTATTTTACTGAGGAGAATGGTTGCTCATCCATCACAAAGGTGTGAATACTCGCTTTAAAGTATAAATTGCCTTTCCCCAAGCGAGGAATACTTGTAATAAAGTATACTCTTCCTTTCCACAAGCAAGGAATGCTTGTTTTAAAGTATATTCTGCCTTTCCACAATCGAGGAATGCTTGTTTTAAAGTTTAAATAGCCTTTCCACAATCGAGTAATGCTTAATTTAAAGTACATTCTTTTTTTCCACAAGCGAGGAATACTTGTCTTAAAGTATATATTTCCTATCGAGCGATAAATAAATTCAGAGGCCCCCAGATGTATGAATAACAAGAGTAATATTTACCTTCAAATCCTGAACAAGAGTAATATTTTCGCAAATTTACACTCACTCAACCATCGATGCATTTAGTAGATGAAAGTAATTGGCTGAATTGAAAACCTATATAATCGCACAAACTAAAAAACTATGAAAAAGATCATCACACTTGTTTGCTTCCTATTTGTTGTCATGAGTTTTTCCTTTCAAAATCTTCAGGCACAAAAGCCTTATAGCCAGCAATGGCCTGGATTTCGCGGACCCTTTGGTTGCGGGTTCATAGACAAAGTAACCCTGCCGACCCAATGGAGTATCGACAGCACTAAAAGTATTAAATGGAAAACTCCAATTCCCGGACTGGGTCATTCTTCGCCGGTAATCTGGGGCAATTACCTGTTTGTGACCACTGCTGTCAGTACAGTTGGCAACGAATCGCTTAAAGTGGGATTGTACGGCGACATTGGTGAAGCCAACGACAGTGTGGTCCACGAATTTAAAGTGTATTGCATCGACAAAACTTCCGGAAAAATTCTTTGGGAAAGGATTGCCAATAAAGGAATTCCAAAGTCGAAACGTCATACGAAAGCTTCGCAAGCCAATTGTACGCCGGCTACCGATGGCAAATACCTGGTGGTTCATTTTGGTTCCGAAGGTCTTTACTGCTACGATTTTAAAGGGAACCTAATCTGGAAGAAAGACATGGGATTACTTAATCCGGGGTGGAATACCACTCCTGGAATCGAGTGGGGTTATTCAAGTTCGCCAGTCATCTATCAGGATAAAATAATTCTTCAGTGCGACATTCCTAAAAATCCCTTCATTACCGTGTTAGACCTGGCCACAGGAAATGAAATCTGGAGAACTTCGCGAAGTGGTGAAGCTCAAACCTATTGTACACCTGCCATTTATTCAAAGGATGGAAAAACTCAGGTCGTTGTCAATGGATACATGCATATTGGCGGCTATGATTTCGAAACAGGGAAAGAAATCTGGAAACTAAGCAACGGAGGCGATATTCCTACTCCAACTCCGGTTGTTGCCAATGATCTGATTTACCTGAACAGCGCCCACGGTAAATACTCACCTATTTTTGCTGTCAGGCCCAATGCAACTGGTGATATTACGCTTGCTCCTGATAGTACTTCGAACAAATACATCGCATGGAGTATCAAACGAGGCGGAGCATACATGCAAACGCCACTCATCTACAACGGATATCTGTACAATCTTCAGGTAAATGGCCAACTGATGTGTTTCGATGCGATTACCGGAGAATTGAAATACAAGGAAAGTCTGAAGGAAGCATTCACCGCTTCGGGTGTCGCGGGAGATGGGAAACTCTATTTTAGTTCCGAAGATGGCAACATTTCAGTCGTTAATGCCGGACCTGAATTTAAAGTACTGGCCAAAAATGCCTTGAAAGATGTTTGCATGGCAACTCCGGCAATTTCAGGGAATACATTATTCTTCAGGACCCAACACTATTTAATTGCTGTTGAATAAGATTTAAGTAAAAGAAATAATATAATGTCATAATTCAAGTATAACTCACCCCCCTGCCTCGTCCGTCAGGGAGGAAGTCCGCAGGCGGCCTTCCTCTCTCTCTTCGTGAAGAGAGGGGGCAGAGCACCGAAGGTGTGATGGGTGTGAGTCAGAATTTAAAACCAAATTATACGACATTTAATCATTCTCATTACTTAAATAGAACTATCTACACTTTAATTCCACTTTATGGATAACCCGTTTCAGATATTAGAAGTTACGCAGGAACATGTTGATGAGATCCTGGCGAAGTCGTACGATGCACATTACCACGATTTCGAGGAGCTGATTATTGTGACTGAAGGCAGCATGGAACACTTTATCGATTTCAAGCTTGAAATCGTAAATGCCCCTTTTGCCTGTTATGTGTCGATGGGTAAGATGCACCGGCTGGTTCCGCACAATAACATGCGGGGATGGGTGCTCAAATACAACACCGAATTTATCCCCGATTCGAAACTAAGTTTCTATTCCAATTTCTTTACTTCCACCAACATTCCCCTGTCGCCCAACACTTGCTTCGACCGGTTCATGCACCTTTGCCAGATTATTCATGCCGAAAGCAAGCAGGAGTTTGTCGATTATCCGACCATCCGTCACCTGGTAAGCGCCCTGATCTCGATGATCGATGCCGAACGAAAACGTAATTTGCCCATTGAGGACACGGTTAAATCTTCTCAAATCGTTACTTTCAATAATTTCCTGAAAATTTTGGAAGACAACTTCCGGCGCGACGAAGGGGTTACGTTTTACGCCGGGAAAATGAACATGTCGGAACGAAACCTGAACCTGATCTGCAAAAATAATTTCCAGAAAAGTGTGTCAGAAATTATTGAAACCCGGAAGTTGATTGAGGCTAAAAAAATGCTCCTGCATACCGAAAAATCTGTTTCTGAGATTGGGTATGAACTTGGCTACAACGAGAAATCGTACTTCACGCGGGTGTTTCATGCCAAAATGGGTGTAACGCCATCCGGGTTTCGCGAGATGACCCGAAGCCTGATTTCCTAAAAGTACCACTCCTTTTCCGAAAACTGTTACCGCTTGCCTTGTTCCCTGTTGCATCTTTGTAGTATTAAAAAATTCACAATTAAAACTTATAAAGATGAAAACACAGGAAACAAAATGGGCCATCGACCCATCACACAGCAAGGTTAGTTTCAAAGTAAAACACCTTATGATTTCGAATGTATTGGGTAACTTCAAGGAATTTGAAGGACAGGTAAGTTCTGCTGAAAATGATTTTTCAGGAGCAGTTATTAACGTTTCGCTGAACGCAGCTTCCATCGACACCGAAATGGCCGACCGCGATGCACACCTGAAAAGTCCCGACTTTTTTGATGCCGAAAAATATCCAAAGATCACTTTCTCCGGAAACGGCTTGAAAGACCTGGGTGACGACATGTACGAACTGACCGGCGAACTGACAATCAAAGACGTGACAAAAGTCGTAACTCTTTCGGTCGAATTTGGTGGGGTGATGTCCGATCCGTGGGGAAACGTGAAAGCCGGATTTTCGATCAACGGGAAAATCAACCGGAAAGACTGGGGCCTGAACTGGAATGCAGCGCTGGAAGCAGGCGGTTTACTGGTTGGCGAAGAAGTCAAAATCAGCGGCGACGTTGAACTGGTGAAACTGGCCAACTGAAAAAATACCAGGCTGAGGTCACCCCGTCCCGGTAAATACCGGGATCAGGATCTGACCTTAATTGGTTGAGATCCTGAAACCCCGCCTACCAAGCATGCGGTCAGGAAGTTCAGGATGACAAGGCATATCTATTTTCGATATTTTTTTAAATGAATATCTGCAACATTACCCAATGAAATTTTCATTCTAATGAATAGGATCATTCAATAGTCATTCAATAGTCATTTGAGTTACAATCAATGACCATTTAATGACTCCATTTGAAAATTAGGCATGGTATCGGATAATCATATTATTTTAAATACAATTATGAAACGTCGATCTTTTTTAGGATCAGCTCTTTTGTTACCATTCGCACTGAAAGCCATGAAATACAATGAAATTAATCAGTTGATGACATCCGCCGAAAACACACTTCGGATGCCTGTTTTGTTTGTCGGGCACGGAAGCCCGATGAATGCCATCGAAGAAAACGAGTTTGTCGAAGGCTGGCGGAACATCGGAAGGACGATTCCACGCCCCAAAGCCATCCTGTGTGTTTCGGCACATTGGGAAACCAGGGGAACTTATGTAACGGCTGTGCCCAAGCCGCAAACCATTCACGACTTTGGCGGCTTTCCAAAGGCTTTGTTCGATGTTCAGTACCCGGCGCCCGGAAGTCCCGAACTGGCTTACGAAGCCAAACAAATCGTTACCAAAACTGCGGTCGGACTTGACGAAAAATGGGGTCTCGATCATGGTGCATGGAGCGTCATCCGCCGGATTTATCCTGAAGCCGATGTCCCGGTGATTGAAATGAGCCTCGATTACAGCCAATCGCCCCGGTATCATTACGAACTGGCCAAAGAACTGGCTTTACTTCGGAATAAAGGAGTGCTGATCATCGGAAGCGGAAACATGGTACACAACCTCCGGATGGTAGCATGGGATAAAATGGATGAACCTGAATATGGTTTCGACTGGGCAATTGAAGCCAATGCGAAGTTTAAAAAACTGATATTGGCAAACAATCATAACGAACTGATCAACTATCAATCGCTTGGTCGCGAGGTACAGCTGGCAGTTCCGAGTCCTGATCATTACTTGCCCTTGCTTTATGCCCTTGCCCTGAAAGACGAGAACGATTCCATTTCACTTTTTAACGATAAACCAGTGATGGGTTCATTAACCATGACTTCCGTAAAAATTGGCTGATGATCTTGATATAAATCGGTGGAAAGGCGAAATAACATGTTGAATGAAGGGTTTGAATCAATGCGATTTGAGCCCTTTTGCTTTAGAAAAACATAAAACTGAAGTTGCTTTCCAAGGAAAAGATTTCATACATTTGGAGATAGTTAACAAGATCAAAAGGTACAGAAAGCCTATAAAATTACCGTTTCCTGAACTTCAGCAAATCTATAAACGATGGAAAGTAAATCAGAGATACTGTTTTATACTGCCGATGATGGCAAAACCAAACTTCAGGTAAGATTAGATGAAGATACTGTATGGTTGACTCAGAAGCAAATAGCCGAATTGTTTGACAAAAGCAGGGTGACGATTACAGAACACATTAAAAATGTTTTTACTGAAGGTGAATTAAATGAGGATTCAGTATGTCGGAATTTCCGACATACTGCCGTTGATGGCAAAACGTATGATATACAATACTACAACCTCGATGTGATTATTTCTGTCGGATATCGCGTGAAATCGCAAAGAGGCACACAGTTCCGTATATGGGCAACGCAGCGGTTAAAGGAATATATTGTAAAAGGTTTTGCATTAGACGATGAACGATTGAAGCAAGGAGGAAAGAATACACGCTATTTTCAGGAACTACTTCAACGTGTCCGGGACATCCGAAGCAGTGAGCGAAATTTCTATCAACAGGTTACAGATATTTATGCTACCAGTATCGACTATAAGCCCAAAGACGATTTGACTCAAAAGTTCTTTGCTACTGTACAAAATAAAATGCATTTTGCCGTTCATGGTCAAACGGCTGCCGAATTGATAAAAAACCGCGCTGATAGTTCAAAACCATTGATGGGGCTGGTAAACTTTAAGGGCGATTTTATAACTGCCCAAGACGTAAAGATTGCAAAGAATTACCTGACAGAGAAGGAACTCAATCAAATGAACCTGATTGTATCTCTTTATCTCGATTTTGCCGAATTACAGGCTTCCAATGAACGGCCCATGAAAATGGCCGAATGGATTGCAAAACTTGACCAGTTTTTGGCATTGAGCGAAAAAGAACTGTTGCAAAATGCAGGTAAAGTGAGTGCAGAAGAGGCCGCCAGAAAAGCCGGTGATGAATTTGAAAAATACAGGACCGAACGTATAAAAAATCACATTTCCGACTTTGACAGAGCAATAAAGGCACTGGAAAGCAAACCTAAAAAGGACTAATCGCACAAAAGAAATAAATACAAATCCATTATCTTTGAAGCAAAAACAATATGAATACGGTTGATCGAAAACTTAGATTTGTTCAGGAATTTCTTCGTATAGCTGATGAAGACATCATTGCCAAACTTGAACAATTGCTTCATTCGGAAAGAAGGAAAAAGGCATCCTCTGAAATTGACCCGATGAGCATTAATGAATTCAACAAAAGAATTGACCAGTCGGAAGAAGATTTTAAGAATGGAAAATTTATTGAAGCAAATGACCTTCTTAAAAGTATTGAGACATGGAGGTGAAAATACTTTGGTCAGATACGGCATTAGCCCAACTGGAAGACATTTTCGATTTCCATAAAATTACAGCCAATCATGCAGTTGCCATTAAGTTGGTTAAATCAATTGTCCAAAAAACTTTAATCCTACAGTCAACTCCTTTACTTGGTGTAAAAGAACCCTTGTTGTCCGAAAAATCTTTTGAATATCGATTCCTCGTAGAAAAGAATTATAAGATCATTTACAGGTTTAATGATAACCTGATAAGAATCATTACGATCTTCGATTGCAGACAAAATCCATCCAAACTACGAAAAGTAAAAGATTAATATACATGAATATGAAACAATGTCCAAATTGTAATTCAGAAGTGGAAGAAAATTTTGATTTGTGTTGGAACTGCAACTATAGTTTCACTGAAAATCAAATTGTTGACATAAAGGAATTTGTTCAGGGAAGCCAGGAGATTGATTGTTTACGATGTGCCATTTCAATGAAGTATAACGGTAATTTTAAGTTCCACGAAGGATTTCTTACAGGAGTCTTCACCAACAAGGAATCATTTGACCTTTATATTTGTCCGAAATGCGGTAAAGTTGAATTCTTTGTTCCACAGGAAGAACAGAAATACAAGTTGTTTTAGAAATAGACTGATTTTGTTTAACACTATATATTGCATTTAATTTATGATTAGGTATTTGTTTTTAATTTTTGTTGTTTTTGGTCTTTTCATTCCGAGAGCAGAAGCCCAAGGGTACGAACTTAAAGTCAGGATTAAGAATTTAGCCGATAAACAAATCATTCTTGGGCATCATTTTGCCGACAAACTTTATCCCGACGATACGCTGAAGCTGGACAAATCGGGGTATGGTGTACTGAAAGGAAAAACCAAATTCCCGGAAGGTATCTATTTCTTCATGACACCTTCGCATACGATGTTCGACTTTTTCTTGACTGAAAATCAGCGATTTTCGATGGAGAACGACACACTTAACCTGTTCGAAAATCTCAAATTCGAAAATTCGCCTGAAAATTCAGAAGCCTTGGAGTATCGGCGGTTTATGGTTGCAAAGCAAAAGGAATCAACCGATTTGCAGGAAAAGAAGAAAACCTTAACCGATAGCGTCAACATCAAAAAGACGAATGCGCAGATCGATCAAATTGTCAAAGATTTTAAAGCTAAAACCGATGAGCTAATTGCCAATCAGAAAGATAATTTTGTGGGCAAATTCATCAAAGCCATGCAGGAAATAAGCATTCCCGAACCTCCTAAAGACTCCGGCGGAAAAATTACAGATTCCTTGTTTCAGTACAAGTATTACCATTCGCACTTTTTCGATAACATTAACCTTGCTGACAAGCGTTTCCTCCGATCGCCCATTTACGACGAAAAAATCAGGAAATACATCGAAAAGGTAATTCCTCAGATTCCAGACTCCATCAACCGTGAATGCGATAAGCTTTTAACTGTTGCCGAAACGGACCCGGAGATTTTCAGATTCATGTTAATCACGCTGTTTAACTACTATGCTACAAGCCAAATTATGGGCTTCGATGCGGTATATGTCCATCTGGCCGAGGATTGGTACATTCCAAAAGCTACCTTCAGCGACACAGCCTTTATTCGTACAACCAAAGAAATTATTACTAGACTGAAGCCATTGCTGTTGGGCAAACCTGCGCCTAATTTGCATTTACTTTGGGTTCCTACCGAACATTTCATTCAGGCAAAAACCGACACGGTGGCCCGGAACAACCCGCATTTGGGTAGCTTTATCGACCTTAACCAGATCAATGCCAAATATACCATCCTCGCATTTTGGGAAAGCGATTGTGGCCACTGCAAAAAGAGCATTCCTGAGTTGTACGAAGTCTACAAAAGGCTTAAACCAAAAGGCGTTGAGGTGTTAGCCATTCACATGTTGGGAGGTGTGGAAGGAAAGAAAAAGTGGATCAACTTTGTGAATGAACACGAAATGTACGACTGGATGAATGCCTGGAATCCGTATGATTTCACGTACAAAAAAAACTATGATATCGGCTCAACACCTGTACTTTTCATACTCGACAAGGACAAAAAAATAATTGGGAAAAGACTCGATCCGAAGCAGATTGAAGATTTTCTGAATCATTTGGAAAGTCTGAAAGGGAAAAAATTGAACTAAGATCTAACTGATTGACAAATAACATAAACCAATTTAATTATGAAACGCATTTTATTAACGCTTGTAATTCTTTCCTTTTTCAGCATCAATATGTTTGGAAAGATCATTCTTCCATCGGTATTTTCCGACAACATGGTGCTGCAGCAAAATTCGAAAGTAGCCATCTGGGGCTGGTCTGATCCTGGCGAAACGGTCAAAATTGTTACCAGTTGGAATAGCAAAGACACCATCAAAGTGAAGGCCGACAATACCTCAGCCTGGAAAACCAACATTCAAACCATTGGGGCAGGCGGTCCATATATCATCCATATTATTGGAAATGGCAAAGTTGAATTGAAAAATGTGATGTTGGGCGAAGTCTGGATTTGCAGCGGACAGTCGAACATGGAAATGAGTGTGAACTGGAAGCTGATTAATG
>Ga0302272_1000234_pt1 | contig 26255 bp, 23 predicted proteins | sample III_Bog_N1_2_FD_198772 | JGI IMG/M metagenome (GOLD analysis project Ga0302272, IMG submission 198772) | Peat permafrost microbial communities from Stordalen Mire near Abisko, Sweden - III_Bog_N1_2 | ecosystem: Environmental > Terrestrial > Soil > Wetlands > Peat | place: Sweden: Abisko...
ACTGAATTTGCATCATAGGCAGGAAGGACATCATTGGAAATAAGCTGGATATCAAGTAAAAAGGAAGGCAGTTTTTTTGTCATGGCAATCAGGTTTTAGTTGGTTAGAATACAGGTTGAAAATAGCAAAAGAATGTAAACAAATGACTACTTTTATGACTAATAAAGATTGAGATACTGTTGTTGTTTTGAACAAAAAATAAGTAAACAAAATGAAATTGCTACGGATACATTGTTTTCAACACGTTGATTACGAGGATTTGGGTTGTATTTACGATTGGTGTAAAGCAAAGGGTTATACGATATCGTACACGAAGTTTTTCGAATCTGTACGATTGCCACAACCTGATGATTACGATTGGCTGATTGTGATGGGAGGGCCAATGGGTGTTTACGAAACTGAAAAATACGATTGGCTAACCGATGAAAAAAAGGCAATTCAGGCAGCTATTTTGAAGAATAAAACGGTGATTGGTATTTGTTTGGGGGCACAACTGATTGCCGATGCGTTGGGAGCCAAGGTGTATAAAAACCCCGAAAAGGAAATAGGGTGGTTCGATATTTCGTTTACCGGACAAGCACTAAAATACCTTTCGCCGGAAACGACAGATGCGAATCTAAACGTATTTCACTGGCACGGCGATACGTTTGAACTACCGGAAAATGCAATACCTCTTGCTTATTCCGAAGCCTGTAAAAATCAGGCATTTATCTACAAAAACAAGGTGATTGGATTACAATTTCATTTTGAAGTTACCGAACAAAGCATTCGGGCAATGGTCGAAAATGGGAAACATGAATTGACCGGTGGCAACTATATTCAAACGGAAAAGGAAATTTTAGCACAAAAGGCAACCATCGAATCAAACAACCGGAAAATGTTTCAGATATTAGACCATTTAGCTGGTTTAAAGGACGATACCATTTAAACTTAGTCAGATGCTGATCGAAAATCACTATCTTGTTCTTTCACTTTAAATGCACCTGACACACTTCAGAAACATGACACAGGTAAAATTCAGACAACCTTTTCTGAAAACAAATTTGGCTGGAGTAAATCTCTTTTTCACCACATCCAGGTTACAACATCGATCAGTATTTCTAATTTTTCGACCAACCTTTTCACTTTTTGCAACTGACTTTATCAAACGACGAGCAGCAATAATGTTTTTGCGTTCTGACATTCTACTTTTTCGAGCTACCAAATGCATTTTACCTCCAGCATTTCTATTTCTTCGAGCTGCCATTTACATTCTACCAACTGAATTTATCAAACGACCATGCGCACTTTCCATTTTTGCTGCTGAACTTATCAAACGACGAGTTGCATTGCATGTATAAGCGTTCTGACATTCTATTTCATCGAGCTGCCAAATGCATTTTACCTCCAGCATTTCTATTTCTTCGAGCTGCCATTTACATTCTACCAACGGAATTTATCAAACGACCATGCGCAGATATTTACTCAATCCGGTAATTGACCAGCGTATTCCCTTCGCCACCAACAATCAGGTTAAACCATGAATTTGAATCGTTAAACTTTCCAAGGATGAAGCCTGAATTTCCGTCGAGTGGAAATCCCCGTGTTACCGAACCGCTTTTATCGAGCAAATAAACTTTGCTTATTCCTTTGACAACCACGCCAATACGGATATTTCCTTCGCCAAATGAACAAACAAACGGCGTTTCACTGATCACATCCGGGAATGTATGGTCAAACAGTTTCTTGCCATTCGATGCAAACACACTAAGTTTTTTACCTTCAGCAAAAAGATATTCAGGCGAACCGTTTCCATCGATATCTTCGGCTGCAAACCGATGACTTGCGCTAAATTTGCCGACTTCTTTCATTTCCGACTGTCCGGTAAAATCCTGAAGATGAATTTTACCGAACTTATCGGTCGAAATTAACTTCGGATTTCCATCGTTAACAAAATATACCTGATTATCCGAACGATCGAACGAAGCAGAATGTATATCACGGCTTTTACCCTGCCTGTCGAGAAAGTATGTTTTTTGTTTATCCGAGAAAACGAGGTAATCTTTGCCATCGATCTCGTAATGCTGAACAGGTTTTGTTACCAAACTTTCAGTTCCTTCGAAATTCCATTTGGGAACCAGCTTTCCATCGCGGTCGAAAGCATAAATTTGATGGTCTTCTCCGGCTAAAAAGAAGCGATATTCCTTGTTCTTTCCATATTCAGCAACCGAAACCCCGTTTGAAGCAATCGATTTCAGCGTTACCGGATATTTGCCCACTTTGTTGCCCATCCGGTCGATGACAAACAGTTGTGTTTTAGTATTGAAAATATACTGAAATTTGTTATTTCGAAACAAATCAATCTGATAGATGTCGGAAATAATCTCGCCGGGAATGTTCAACGTCCACAAAACGACGCCATCTTTACTTATCAGTGAAACATTATTTTGCTTGTCGCAAATAATCACTTCGCGGTTTGGCAGGTCTTTGTGGTTCAATACCAGTTTTGGTTTCAGCGCCAGTTGTGCTTCCAGTTTAAGTTGCCAAACGGCCTGAGGTTCCTCTTTTAAAGTTGGATCGTATTTTAGGTTTATCCGGTTTTTAATCATGTTGTTAGCAACCGAAAACTGCCACGAAAAGCTACTGAATTTGCGAATTTTATCTTCGGTTTCAGCAAGTCGGGTGCTTATTTCCGGCTTCAGCAAGTTATCTTTTAACCTGAAAACTTTGGGAACCTTAGCATACAGGTAAAAGTTCGGCTTGGACTGTCCGGCTTGAGTGTAAATCTTATAGATTGAATCGTTTGCGATGATTTTTTGCATCGTCAGGCTTTGCAGGTAATTTTTCATGCCCGAAAGATTGTCGCCACAAATCAGGTATTTATCGTACAACACAAAATAGTTTGCATTAATTCCGGAGAAAGCCCTCCCGAAAAGCGATTCGGCTATGTTTGAAAGTGGCAACCGGTAAATATCAAACGATTTTTTACCGCCGGCATTGTATTCGGTATGCAGTTGGCCATCCGCAACATTGCTGTTTTTACTGAATTCGGTAAATACTTTGCCAAATTTCTCCTTCGCATCCGCTAAGTTCGTCAGTTCAGCAACAAAGAAACGATTTTGGGTTGGGTTCGATTTGTTGATGTCGGTGTAAACTCCGGCAAACTGATTTCCAACGAGTCCCCTGATCAGCTTGACCGGATCGGTGTTTGTCCTCTTCCTGAATTCCATCAGACTCACTTCCCGTGGATAAAAAATGCCGTTAGATCTCAGGTACGTTTCATACTGATCGATGAAAGCGCTCGCATTTTTTAGATTATAGGCTACAAAATAGGAAGCATTGGCTGGAATGGCTTTGTCGATGGTTAATTTTTGAGCTTCCTGACCTCGAAAAATGTTCAGGAAATTATCGCTTGAATCTTTGGTAAAACTATACCCATTCAACTCAAGATCAGACGATTTTACTGAAAGATCAAGGTCGGTCCAGTTTGAAAATGAAGCTACCTGATTAATTGTTTTTCGAACTTCAGGAGAAACTAATTTGCCAGCGATCTGATGAATAGTCTTATGATTGATGAAGATATTGGCCAAGGCATTTTCTTCAATGGTTTTGTAAACCTCCTTAAATTCAGTATTGTTAAGCAGGTTTTGTGAGTTGGAGTGGCGGATGGCTTCTTCAATCAGGATGAAATCTTCGCTGATCATGAATATGTCGTTTGTACAGGCAAAATAGAAACTCAAATCAGCCGATTTTACACTGAAGATGGTAATACTCTCGTAGTTCTTTGGGGTAATCGCATAGGCCGAACCCAATTCCCGCGAAACAACCTCAGTCGCCGAATTCGATTCGTTTTGGTTGTTTAACTGAACCAAAAAAAGATTGGTAAGCTGGTTTTTTCCGGTTAGGTTGACCGAAATGACGATGGATTTGCCTTTCAGAAGATTACTGATACCCGAATGACCGCCTACAAAATCCTTAAATTTGCTGATACTTGTGAAAAGTTCGTCAAACTCGCGAATGCCCTTGAATTGAGCAAACACCTGGTTATCACCATTTAGCGTTTTAAAAAGACCTTCCGGGTTTTTTATTTCGATTACCAACGGACTTTTTTGAGGAACGGCCTTGAATGCCGGGTTCTGCTTGGTCGAGAAAGTCTGAATAACCGGTTTTTCCGATTCTTTCGGAAAATATTTAATGCCCAGGAAAGTTGCCGCAGCAACCAAAATAATAATTCCTGAAATAACAATCACTTTTCGCATAGAAGTAAAATTTGTCCAAAAATACGAAGATTGGTTGTGTCTTTGTATATTTATTTCTGAGATCGAAAGAGAAACTGAAAAAAATATGCATTTACAGGTTTTGTTGACTGGTCAACACGTCTTTAATAATCGTATTGATTGATCGTCCGGTCATTTGTGATTTTAGCGCCAATTGACTGTGTAACTCAGATGAAATCCTGATGTTTAGTGTCCCTATATTGTGATCTATATTAATTTATTCGAAAGAGCAGTGTATCAAAAAAATAATAGGCTGAAGAGTTTGATTTATAAGGGAGAGTCGTTTAATGACTGGAAGTTGTTTTATCGTGGTATGATAGAACCATTAATCAGGTTTTTAACACCAATAATTTCGTCAATATCTTCCCAAAACACAAAATGTCCACGAATTACAAATTTTTCACGGGTAGCTTTTGACGCCTTTTCGAGTTTTGGCACCCAAACTATTGGTATTGTTATGGTACGGTAATCAGAAAGAATAAATGAAATTGCTTGCTTGTCAAAAACAATATTTTTAAAAGTAGGCATTTCAATAAACCGCGTGATTGCACTACTTCTTTTTATATTCTTTCGTATCGGCGTTTTTACAGTGTTCATACCATGTGTTTTTAATCAGTTCTAAATTTTCAAGCACAATATTCCGGAGTTTTAAAAGTTCCGCTTTTGAAAAACCGCTATTGTCAGCCAAAACTATTATGCCCTGCTCTCTCAGCCAATATTTACATTCTTTGTGCCCGTCAACAACGTGAATATGAATAGGCTCATAACAGTCATAGCTCGTAAAGAAAAATATAATTGAACCTATTTTCAGGACGGTGGGCATGTCGGCTTATTTCTAACAAAGCTACAAAAACTAAAGAAATCTAATGCGAAAAATAATTTTCGATTGGATAGAACCCTATAAATAGTTTGCCTTTTACTGCTGCTTCACTTCCGAAGCCTCAACGATTTTGTACAACTTATCTGATTTTCTGATTTTTACATCAACCGGAATCGAAATATAGGAGCCTTTCTGTGCTTCGGCAACCGATAGTTTATCAAGCTGAATTTCAGCAACAGTGGTTTTTACCAAACCGGTGGTTGGTCCGGTAATGTAAATTTCGTCACCAACTTTTAATGAACCGGTTTCCAGCTTAAATTCGGCAACCTTAAGGTTCGAAAAGTAGTTAATCCCCTTTCCGACATAGACTTTCCGGTGAGTGGCCAGCGAACCGTAGTTTTTACTCCATTCGCCCAAACGCTGGCCGAGGTAATAACCGTTCCAGAAACCGCGGTTGAAAACACTTGCCAACCGCTTATCCCAATCTGCAATTTTCTCATCGGTAAACATATCATCGAAATAAGCCTGAACAGCTTCGCGGTAACATTCCACCACGGTAGAAACGTATTCGGGTGACCGTGCCCTTCCTTCAATTTTAAGAACAGAAACACCGGCATCGAGTAATTTATGCAGAAAATGAATGGTTTTCAGATCTTTGGGCGACATGATGTACTCGTTGTCAATCTCAAGTTCGGCGCCGGTTTCCTTGTCGGTCACAAGGTATGCACGGCGGCACGATTGCATACAACTTCCCCGGTTAGCCGACGAATTCATCTCGTGAAGGCTCAGATAACATTTGCCCGAAACAGCCATGCATAAGGCTCCATGCACAAACATTTCGAGTTTAACCAGCCTGCCTGAAGGTCCGGTAATGTTTTGTTCCTGAATTTGTTTGGAAATTTCCCAAACCCGGCCAATGTTCATTTCACGCGCAAGCACAACAACATCAGCATATTGGGCATAAAACCGCACCGCTTCGATGTTGGTAATATTCACCTGGGTCGAAATATGCACTTCGACACCAACTTGGTGGGCATACAAAATAGCTGAAACATCCGAAGCAATAATAGCTGAAATCCCGGCTTCTTTGGCAGCATCAATTATCAGATGGAGCTGGTCTAACTCATTATCGAACACGACGACGTTGACTGTCAGATAAGTTTTTACACCTTTCGAATGTGCTATTTCTGAAATTTTCTTCAGGTCTTCGATGGTAAAATTGTTCGACGAACGCGCACGCATATTAAGTTGCTCAACACCAAAATAAACCGATCCGGCACCAGCCTGAATTGCTGCCATCAGCGATTCGTACGAACCAACCGGAGCCATGATCTCAATCTCTTCTCTTTTCATAATTCAAAAAATTATCGACGGCAAATTTAACCTTTATTTTGGCTGGAATTTAGGCAAAAAAAATGCGACCTCTTTTGAAGCCGCATTTCTAAATGAAAGGATTATCGAATTGATTATTCAACACGAACGTCGTATTTATAATCAGTATTACCGGATGTAAGAACTACAGAATAGTCTCCTTTTGCAAGTTTCGAAAGGTCAAAACCTTCGATAACATTGAATTTTTTACCAACTTCCTTTGAATAAACCAGATCGTTTCTGTCAAAGATATTCACATTCGTATTCTCCTCCGAAAAGTTCAGATAAGAAATCTTCAGAATATTATTTGAATACGCGAAATATGGTTTGGCAATGCTTGTCTCCTTACCTACAGCAATATTTTCGTTGCCAATTTTAAACTGTCTTTCTGAAGAAAAGCCATCAATCGATACCGATAATTTATAATCGCCTTGTTCGAGTTCCGAAAAATCGAATATCTTGCGGTAATCTTTGCTATCGGCTCCGGTTTCTTTATAATACACACATTCGCCTTTATCGTTTTCGATGCTAATCTGAAAATTGCTGGCTGCTGTGTTTGAAATTGCAACTACTGCCTTGTCGGCCGTGAGAGGTAAGATGTTAACTTTTAAGTTTCCTGATGCCATTAATGTATTTGCAAATGCTACAAATGCAAACAACATTGCTACTTTTGAAATTGATTTAATTGTTTTCATGTTTCTATTGTTTAAATACAATGCAAACATACATGTTTCACAACATACATGCTGCAAAACATACGTTAATGATGCATTATCCTTTCGTTAACTGGAACAGCCATCGTTAACCCAATGTAAAGTTTTAAGCACAATCAACTGTATCACTGACATATATCAAATTACAAAAATACTAACACCCGAAATTTTAATGGAAATCAAAATACTGCAATTGCTCGAAGGAGCCCGAAAAGCACAAGGATTAACGGTTATTATCGATGTTTTTCGAGCATTTTCGACCGCCTGTTATGCCTTTGACAGAGGAATTCAACGAATTTACCCGGTTGGCGATCTCGAAAAAGCTTACCAACTGAAGCAACAGAATCCGGCTTTTATATTGGTTGGCGAGCGGAATGAACAAAAACCGAAAGGATTCGACTTCGGAAATTCGCCTTCACAATTACTGGAAAGCAATCTTGACGGGAAAATCATGGTTCATACTACAAGTTCGGGAACACAGGGGATTGCCAATGCCCAGGAAGCCGGCGAAATTATCACCGGAAGTTTTGTAAATGCCCAGGCGATTATTAATTACATTCGAAGACAAAATCCCGCAAAAGTTTCGTTGGTTTGCATGGGTTACAGCTGCCAATATCCAACCGACGAGGATACTCTTTTGGGGGTTTATATTAAAAATGAACTCGAAGGCAAAACCAATGATTTCACGGCGATGGTTGAACAGATACGAACCGGTGCCGGAGCGCGCTTTTTCTCTCCTGAAAAGCAGGAATGGGCACCGAAAGCCGATTTTGATTTATGTCTTTCATTGAATCGTTTCAACTTTGTTCTGAAAGTGGAGCAAGAAAACGGAGTGAACTATTTAAGAAAAATAACCATATAGACACCTGGTTCACCTAGAAATATCAAATGTGGTCAACGTGCCTAAGTGGTTTAAATGCTAAAATATGAAAACATACAATTTTGACGAACCGATTAACCGAACCAATACCAATTGCATCAAATACGATGCACGTGCGGCATTCTTCGGAAATGCAGACGTGTTGCCGCTTTGGGTGGCCGACATGGATTTCAAAACACCCGATTTTATTGTGGAAGCCATTAAAAAACGCGCCGAACACGAGATATTCGGTTATACTTTTCGTCCTGAATCGTACAATCAATCGATCGTCAATTGGCTAAAACGCCGTCATAACTGGGAAATCGAACCTGAATGGATTTCATTTAGTCCCGGAGTGGTTGCCGGACTGACGTTGGCCATCGAAGCACTCTCGAAACCCAGCGACGGTGTAATTATACAACCACCCGTTTATTTCCCGTTTTTTGATTCGGTAAAAGGAACCGGCCGCGAGCTGATCGAAAACCCGCTTCGGTTGGAAAACGGTCGATATTATTTCGACCTGGAAGACCTGAAAAAGAAAATTACCCCAAAAACCAGGTTATTATTGTTGAGTAATCCACATAACCCAGGTGGAATGGCCTGGAACGAGAAGGAACTAACTGAACTCGCACAAATTTGCCTTGAAAATAAAATAGTGATCGTTTCGGATGAAATCCACTCCGATTTAATTTTCGATGGTTATAAACACACTCCATTGGCCCGAATTTCGGACGAGTTTGCGCAAAACTGTGTTGTTTGTATGGCCCCCAGCAAAACTTTTAATACGGCCGGGCTAACTACTTCATTTCTGGTGATTCCAAACAAAAAGCATTTAGCTGCCTACAAACGGGTCATGCAGCTTCCACACCTGCACATGGGCAATATTTTTGGTACGATTGCCCTCGAAGCTGCTTATAATCATGGTGATGAGTGGCTTGCTCAGTTACTGAAATATCTTCAGGAGAACTATGCTTTTCTGGAACAGTTTTTTCAGAAGAACCTTCAGGAGGTAAAAGTAATGCGGCCCGAAGCTACCTATTTAATCTGGATCGACTTTTCGGTCTTTGGACTTACCGATGAAGCTCTTAACCAGAAATTGATTGACGCGGGAGTTGGATTAAACCGTGGTGTTCAATTCGGAAAACAGGGAAGTGGCTTTATGCGCATAAACATTGGTTGTACACGTTCTGTTTTACAGGAAGCCTTGGAGCGAATCCGGAAAGCCTTTCAGAAATAGAAAAAAAGAGGAAAAAAGAAAAAGTCATTCGGAAAATTCTCCCAATGACTTTTTCCTTTTTGTTAAGAGTGTCGAAACTAAAACTCTCGGTTCACCCAGTCAATAATGCGGGTTTCGGGCAAATCGTTCATACAGCGGAAATGCTTTTTCGGACATTGATGATAGCCAAGTTTTGAGCACGGCCTGCATGGTAATCCTTTAACTTCAAGTATTTCAGATCCTTCGCCGGGCAAATAAGGCGACATTCCCAATTCAGGAACCGTATTTCCCCACACCGAAAGTATTTTTTTATGAAAAGCCGCCGCAATGTGCATTAATCCAGTATCGTTTGAAATCACTAGCCGAGCATTTTTAACCAATGAAGCTGATTGGTTGATTCTCAGCTTTCCGGTAAAATCGACTACATTGCCGGTTTTCCATTCCAAAATACTGGCGGCCATGGCCCGCTCACTTTTTCCACCAAGCAATACAAAACCAACATTCGTTTCCGTGATCAGCTTCCGGCATTTCTCAACCGGCAATTTCTTGGTGGCATAGGTTCCAGCCAAAACCAGCGCCACATACCCATTCCGAAAGCTTTCGGGCAATTCGGCCAACGGAAATTCATCTTTTTCAGGAATGAAATGCTCTAGGCCTTTTCCATCCTTGAAAATTTGGAAATGCCTCAACGTTTCCATGTTCCGGTCAACGATATGTGCATCAGGCATGGCATTTACCTTGAGTTGGGTCAGTAAAAATTTGCGGATATTTAGCTTGTTGTAACTGTAGGATTTGACATTTAACCCAATTTTGACACACAGGCTACGCAAATTGTTGTGCAAATCGATGATGTAATCGTAGTTTTCAGCTTTTAAGGTTAGAATCGTATCTGAAAGTGAATCGCCGAGCAATTTTAATTTATCAATATACGGGCTGGCTTCCAATAAATCAGCGTTGCGTTTTTTGGTTAGGTAATGTACTTCTGATTCTGGAAAATGGTTTTTCAGAGCGCGGAGAACCGGCGTTGTCAGTACAATATCGCCAATCGAACTGAATCGTATGATAAGAAATTTTTTCTTCAAAATAAAACCCTGAAGTGAATGAATCTTCAGGGTTTAAATATAATCAGTTTATCGCTTCAGTCGGCTAAACCGCCTCCGCAAGTACAATTATTTTGTTTTCCTTGTTTTCAACTATTCCTCCATCCACTTCAAAAGAAAGTATTTGTCCGTCAACTTGCTCCACCTTAATACTTCCCTTTGAAAGGGTCGAAATGATTGGAGCATGATTATTCAGGATTTCGAATATGCCTTTTGTTCCCGGCAATTGAACCAATTTAACCTGACCGGAATAGACTTTTTTGTCGGGAGTAATGATTTCGAGTAACATAGTATCAATGAGTTAAATATTCAAGGTTTAATGACTCTTTTACAAATAGGAAAAAGGAAAAAGTCATTGGAAAATTTTTCCGAATGACTAATGACTTTTTCCTATTTAAATATTGTTGTTAGTCCAAATGCATGTAGACCGGATTGCTATTGACTTGCCGTTAAGCGCCGGCCAGCAATTTTTCACCCTTTTCGATTGCTTGTTCGATGGTACCAACCAGGTTGAAGGCAGATTCAGGATATTGATCAACTTCTCCATCCATAATCATGTTGAACCCTTTGATCGTATCTTCGATCGATACCAATTGACCTTTCAACCCGGTAAATTGTTCGGCAACAAAGAATGGTTGCGACAGAAAACGCTGAACCCTGCGGGCGCGGTGTACGACCAGCTTATCGTCTTCCGACAACTCGTCCATACCCAAAATAGCAATGATGTCAAGTAATTCCTTGTATCGCTGAAGAATCATGATGACTCGCTGGGTACAATCGTAATGCTCATCGCCAACTATTTCGCGGGTTAGAATTCTGGAAGTTGAATCCAACGGATCAACTGCCGGATAAATACCTAATTCAGAGATTTTTCGGCTCAAAACGGTAGTTGCATCAAGGTGGGCAAAAGTGGTTGCCGGAGCTGGGTCGGTTAAATCGTCAGCCGGAACATACACCGCCTGAACCGAAGTAATTGAACCGTTTTTTGTTGAAGTGATGCGTTCCTGCATAATACCCATTTCGGTTGCCAAAGTCGGCTGATAACCCACCGCCGAAGGCATCCGGCCTAAAAGGGCAGATACTTCTGATCCGGCCTGAGTAAAACGAAATACATTATCGACAAAAAACAAGATATCACGGCCTTTTCCGGCACTTCCGTCGCCATCGCGCAAACTTTCGGCCATGGTCAGGCCCGATAAGGCAACCCGGGCACGGGCACCAGGTGGCTCATTCATCTGGCCAAAAACGAGAGCCAATTTCGACTTTTTAACCGATTCAGGGTCAACTTTTGCAAGATCCCAGTTTCCTTCTTCCATCGATTTTTTAAATTCTTCGCCATAGTCAACGATGTTGGCTTCGATCATTTCGCGAAGAAGGTCATTTCCTTCCCGGGTACGCTCGCCAACACCGGCAAAAACCGATAAACCGCTGTGTGCAAGAGCAATATTGTTAATCAATTCCTGAATCAGAACTGTTTTACCAACGCCGGCGCCACCAAATAATCCGATTTTACCTCCTTTTGCATAAGGTTCGATCAAATCAATGACTTTTATTCCGGTGAAAAGCACTTCTGTTTCAGTCGTTAAATCTTCGTAGCGAGGAGGCTCATTGTGAATGCTGTATCCGTTTTTAGGCAACGCTTCCAGCCCGTCAACCGGATCGCCGGTTACATTCAGTAAACGGCCAAGCCCCAATTCACCTCTTGGCATCGTGATTGGTTTTCCGGTAGCAATGACATCCATTCCACGGCGAAATCCATCGGTTGAGTCCATCGCAATGGCACGAATCGTATTTTCACCAACATGTTGCTGGCATTCAAGTACTAAAGTATCCTTTCCTTCCCTTACAATTTCAAGGGCATCATAAATCCGGGGAAGTTCGCTGCCTTCCTGATCGAAAGATATGTCGATAACCGGACCGATTACCTGCGTTATTTTTCCAATATTCTGAGCCATATTATTGATATTAAGCTATAAAGCTGAATTTTTGTTGTTGAAAGAACGTTTCACTTTACGCAAAAACGAAATACATGCAAATATAATTTGTTTTCATAAATAATTAATGATCACGCTCCATGATCAGGTTCGCCAAATAAAGCAATTCGGTTTTTGTTTCCTCTGGCAACGCAATTTCTTCATAAATAGATAAGGCCGACTGATAAAACGAGTCGATGCAATCTTCAGTTATTTTTTTGATATTTAAATCGTTATAAATACTGGTAAGAACCTTTATTTTTTCATCCGGATCAAATTCCCCGATGGTTATCCAATTCTGAATTATTTCTTTCGCGGAGTTGTCAGCTGTTTCAAGCGCCTTCAATAGGAGAAACGTTTTTTTGTTTGAAACAATATCCCCACCAATTTTCTTTCCGAATTTATCCTGATCGGCAAAAACATCGAGCAAATCGTCCTGAAGCTGAAAGGCAATTCCAAGATTTAGGCCAAAAGAATATAGTTGATCGGCAGTTTTTTCAGGAGCATCAGCAGCCAAAGCGCCCAACTTCAAACTGCAGGCTAACAACACTGCTGTTTTAAGTTTTATCATGTTCAGGTATTCTGTGATCGAAACATCCATTTTGGTCTCGAAATCCATATCGTATTGCTGCCCTTCGCACACTTCAAGCGCTGTTTGCGAAAACAAACAAATCATGGATGCTAAATTCGAAGATTTACATTTTAATAAATAGTTATAAGCCATAATCGACATGGCATCACCTGATAGAATTGCAATATTTTCGTTGTATTTTTTGTAAACCGACAAGGAATTTCTCCGCATTTCGGCCTGATCCATGATGTCGTCGTGCAGCAATGTGAAATTATGAAAAACCTCGATCGCCAGGGCTGCTGGTAATGCTTTTTCAATGGTTTTGCCGAACAGATTGTAAGCCAGAAGTACCATAACCGGACGTATCCGTTTACCGCCCATGGCCAATGCATAACCGACAGGTTCGTATAGATTTTGGGGTTCTGTTTTGTATAGAACCTTGATTTCCTTTTCTATTTCGTCGGAAACGAGAGAATGTAATTCTTGAATTGTGTACATATTTTCAGTAGCTAACAAAGGAACATCGGTCTTTTCAGGATAAATCATTTCAACGGATTATTCAGGATTGGCCCTTCAATAGGTTAAATACGGTTATACAGAAGCCGGGTGAGAAGTTCTTCCTTAAATTTAGGGGAAACCGGCAATTGTGTTTTATCCATCATCTCAACAAATCCACCGTCGGTTTTAAGATAACGGTTAACATTCTTCAAACTAATCAGATGTGAACGGTGAATTCGGAAGAAGCCATGAGGAACCAATAGGTTATCAAAATCGAGCAAGGTGCGGCTTACGAGAACCGAAGAACCGTCTTTGAAAAAAATCCTGGAATAATTTCGCTCCCCTTCGCACCTGACAATGTCACGAACCCTCACGATCGTAAATCCATTGAGTTCGGGCAACGCAATGGTCGGATCATCTTCATGTCCTTGTTTCATGTTTCTTTTCAGTGCCTCCACCCTTTGTTTTTCCTGAAGTACAGGTATGTCTTTGATCCGACTAATGGTAGAATGTACATTTTCAATCAATACCGGTTTAACGATGTAATCGAAGGCAGAATATTTAAAGGCAGTAATGGCATAATCGCTGTAAGAGGTTGTAAAAACAACTTTAAAATCGACTTCATCAAGTTTCTCCAGAAGGCTAAATCCCGTACCATCAGGCATTTCAATATCCAAAAAAACCAAATCCGGATCAACTTCATTGATCAGTTCCAGTCCGGAAGCAACTGAGTCGGCTTCACCTAAAATTACTATTTCCTTAAAATTTTGCTCAAGGATACGCCTTAATCCACGCCTCGCAAGTTCATCGTCATCAATTATCACCGTTTGGTACATCTTAATTCTGTTGGTATAATTTTTTAAAAATAGTACAAATGATTGAACTTGCATCTCCAAAGGCTGAAAAAATATTTAGTATAACTTCTCTGTTAAGATTTCTTTTAAAAAAAACTGGGTTAATCTGTTTATATGCATAATTTTGTCGTCAAAAGTTTGTACTTATGGCTCTCATTCTTATCATCGAAACCTCGACAGAAATTTGCAGTGTAGCCCTTACAAAAGATGGGAAACTGATGGATCTGATTGAATCTCAGGAAGGACAGAACCACGCCCGGCTTGTAACTGTTTTTGCTGAAAATCTTTTACTCAGAAACAATATAAAGTCAGCAGAATTGGATGCAGTGGCCGTCAGCAGAGGCCCGGGATCATATACCGGACTGCGGATTGGCGTATCAGCCGCCAAAGGAATCTGTTATGCAAGCCGGATTCCGCTGATAGCAATCGGTACGCTCGAGGCAATGACGAAGCATGTGATAACCAATCGGGTACAATTAGGAGTTGCTGAAAATAGGCCAACCGTATTTTGCCCAATGATTGATGCCCGACGAATGGAGGTTTTTTCGATGCTTCTGGATGAAGATGGTACTATTTTAAAACCTGTTACAGCCGAGATCATCGAAGCATCATTCCTTGCGGATGAACTTCAGGAAAAACAGGTTGTTTTCTTCGGAAACGGTTCGGAAAAATGCAAAAAAGTAATCACATCGCCCAATGCTTTGTTCTTAGATAATATCAATGCTTCGGCACATCATTTATGCGAATTGGTTTGGCAGGCTTATAACAAAAAGCAGTTTGAAGACGTTGCTTACTTTGAACCATTTTACCTAAAAGATTTTATAGCCACCGTATCAAAAAAAAATGTCCTCGGATGAGAATTTCCCTTGCCTTCTGCCTGTTATTCGCCTTTTCCTTGCATCTTAATGCTGAGCCTCTCGAAGAAATGGAATACATCCTGCGCTTCGGATTTATAAAAGGAGGAAAAGCGACTTTAATTGCCGAAAATGAAAAATTAAATAAGAAGCAAACCATTCATTATCACATGAGAGGGCGGACCACCGGGCTTGTAGATAAAATATATGAAGTAAATGACGTTTACGAAAGTTGGGTCGATCCGGAAACATACCTTCCTGTCAAGTCGGTCCGCAATGTCAGGGAACAAAAATACAAGTTCTACGATGAGGTTACTTACGATCATGTTAACGACTCGCTATTCAGCTTAAAATCAGGTCACAAAAAAGTACCCGACCAGGTAAACGATCTGATCAGCGTTTTCTTCTACATCCGTCAAAACAAGTATTTCGAAGCATTGTTGGCCGGAAAAAGTGTCCAAATACCAGTTTACCATGGCGATGAACTTTTTCTGATGGAATTGGAATACCTTGGTATCGAGACGATTGAAACAAAAATCGGGACCAGGCGATGTTATGTGGTTTCGCCCAAAGTTCCGAAAGGGAAGCTCCTGAAAGGATCAAACGGGCTGAAGATTTATATTACCGACGATGCCAACCGGCTTCCGATCTATGCCGAATTTGGATTGGTTTTGGGTGCCCTTAAATGCGAGCTGAACTCCTATAAAATTAATGGTGTTAATCAAATGGCCCAACAATAAGTTGATAGTGAAATATTTGAAAAATTCTGAAGAAAAATTCTGAATCAACAATATTTCTTTATTTTTGCAGCCGAATTGAAATTATTCTAAACATTTTTTATGGCAATTACTACCGCGGATATTAAAAACGGATTGACAATTGAATTCAACGACCAGTTATTTCAGATTGTATCGTTCCAGCACGTTAAACCTGGCAAAGGGCCGGCTTTTGTGCGGACAAAACTAAAAAACCTAAAAACAGGCAGAACCATTGAGAACACATTTAGTTCAGGAGTAAGAATTGATGTGGTAAGAGTTGAACGTCGTCCATACCAATATCTATATCAGGATGAGGCTGGTTTTAACTTCATGCACGCTGAAACCTTTGAGCAAGTAAGCATTCTGCCTGATTTGATTGATAATTCAGACTTAATGAAAGAAGGACAGATTGTGGAAATAAATGTCCATGCTGATACCGAAACTCCTCTGACTGTTGAATTGCCTCCTTTTGTTGAATTACTGGTTTCCGGAACCATCGCTGGTGAAAAAGGAAATACAGCCAGTTCAAATGCGCTGAAACCTGCAACAATGGAAACCGGAGCTGAAATCATGGTTCCGATGTTTATCAACGAAGGCGATGTAATAAAAATCGATACCCGCGACCGTTCCTATTACGAACGTGTAAAGAAATAAATCAGGGAAATTCAAGATCCAGATAAAATGGTCTGCCACACGCAGGCCATTTTTTATGCCTGAATTTCAGGTAATTCTTTGGATTGGGAAACTACTTTCCGGGTGTAAATATCAATAGCCACAATAATTGCATTAAATCCCCAGAATGGTACCGAAAGTTTATCGGTGTCAAGAAAGTCATTCATTACTCCGTGAATGTAATACGTGATTAAGCCAAGCAAAGCGCTCATTACAATGGTTTTCAACCGTTTGTCGTCAGTTCGCGAATACGCATGAATGGCTGTATAAACAACAGTAATCATCAAAATCAGAACAGTTAGCAATCCCATAAAGCCTGATTCGGCCATTGGCCCGAGGTATTCGCTGTGGGCATTTCCACCATTTGCCGAATTAGTACTGATGATTGTACGTTCAGCAGTTATTTGATAAGGCGCATATTTAAACATGTAAGTTCCTGGTCCATAGCCAAAATACGGTTCATCTTCAAACATACGGATAGCGCAACTCCAGCGGTTAATCCGTTCGAGATTAGAGGCATCCGACGAAATATTCGACATGGATGAAATGTGTTCTGCCAGATTGGTCGACGATTCGGTATTGTTTCGTTCGAGATACATCAAAATCTGGGTCTGAAAAACAAAAATTAGGGAAATGGCAATTACCGACGACAAAAAAATCGGTTTAAACCTAATTTTGAGACGCATAATTATCCAGACAGCCAGTGCAGCGATCACACTTAACCACGCAGCCCTGGCGTACGAAAGAATTAATCCCATCATCAAAATACCCAGTACGATACGGGCAAAGCTACGGATTAAAGGAGTATATTTTTTGGTGAACGAAAAGCCAATTAAAAATGGCAGATACATGGCAATCGCAGCCCCATAAGCAGTATGGTCGTTGTAAAACGGATTGGGGACAAAATTAGCAGCTTGTTTATCCCAAAGGCCATAACTCAAATGTCGGTTTGTGGTATAAAAAATCACAATCAACAGTGGTAATGTATAAAGCCAAATAAACTTTTCGATGTTTTTTCCCGATTCGAAGAGTTTAGCTGTCAGAAGGTAAAAACCAACAATGAACCAGATTCGTGTAAGGAAAAACTTAAACGATACAACAGGCATCGAACTAGTCAGGCTTGTTACCAGCATCCAAAATAAACTAAGATAAATGGCCCAGGAAATCGGATGAGTCAGAATGTCACGATCGAACTTTCCGTTGGCAAAACATTTCATGACGAATATGAGCAAAACCCCAAATAGCAACGGTTCGGTTGGTAAAAACATGTTGAACGACAAACCATGAACCAGTTCAGAAAGTGGAAGTGAAAGCGGAGTAAAAAATATGATCAGGTAAAGTAGCTTGTCGAATGCAAAAAATGTAAGCAAAACAATGCCAAAAACCAATGGTAAAGCATTGACTATTAGCGAATGTCGTACAACAAGAAAATAGGCGTTCAGCAGAATAAATACGGCTGAAATAACATAGAAAAGAACAATTTTTATCCTGGCTTGGTACACAGGTTAGGCGTTTTTTTTGTTTTCAAGAAGCAGGATTACGAGCATCGCCACAAAAAGTGCGGCAAGCGTTGACATTAACACAATCAGCGAACGAACCGGATATGATTTTTTATCGGCAGGAATCGGATTTTGTACACGCTGTGCGTAAACAATTTTCTTATTTGCACCACTCATCGATTGATTATATTCCTTTTTAAGAGAATCCATCTGGCTAACCAACGATTTCTGAAGCTTATCAAGCATCACGTATTCACCACCCTTTTCTGAAAGATTCTTCATCCATTGTTCAAGTTCCTTTCCTCCTGAAGTATTCTTTTTCTGTTCAGCTAAAACTTTAACCATTCCTTTGGTAATTTCCTTAGCCTGAGTATCATAGTCAAGTATCTTATATTCTTTTCTCAAATTATCCAGCTTTTCTTTAACCGAATCGGATTGATGAGATACAATGGCCAGATCAATTTTCGAAATACGGGCAACCTCCTGATACTTAATGCGGTGAATTGATCGAATCTTCTCGTCTAAAAATGAAATGATCGAGTCGCACATAATGGCTGCCCGTTGAGGATCAGCGTCAAGTACCGAAATTTCCACCGTTTCGTATTCAGTCTTCTTGAACGAAACATTATCATTAAACTCGGCCAACATATAAGTCATATATTGTGGATCTTCTTTACTGATCTTATATTCTTTAGCCAGGTCAAACGCATCCATTACCCGCAGTTTAATATCCTGTGAATTAATAATTTCAAGCAATTGCTCGCTTTCAGATTCATCGCTGAAAACAAAAATATTCTTACTTGGATAAATCCGCGCGGTTGATTTATACTTGGGCGTTATAAATATCGAAGACGAAAAAAAGGCAGAAAATACAACTGCCAGTATTCCAACGATGATCAAATGTTTCTTCCATTTCCAGAAAATTTCCAGAAGATTTTGATTATTAAAATAGTTTGTCATAAAAGGTCTTTTGGTCAATGTTTTAACGAAACATTCCTGTATTTAGTATTGTGCTAATCGGATTCTTATTCTGCAAGGAGAAGAAAATAGTTCTTTTTCCCTTTTTGAACTAATAAATACTTTCCGCCAATCAGAAAGTTATTGTTGATAATCAATTCTGCATCAGCTACTTTCTCCTTGTTAATGCTTAATCCGTTTCCCTGAATGGTACGACGCAATTCTCCTTTGGAAGGAAAAACCAATGTTTTTTCAGCTAAAAGATCAACCACATGTACGCCATTTTCAATCTCTTTTGCAGATATTCTAAACTGAGGAACACCTTCGAAAACGGAAAGGAATGTTTCTTCGTCCAATTTATTTAGAAGCTCAGAAGTTCCCTGGCCGAAAAGTATTTGCGACGCTTCAACAGCCGTTTCGTAATCTTCACGCGAATGAACCATAATGGTAACTTCTTCGGCCAACTTCTTTTGCAACAAGCGCAAATGCGGGGCTTCAGCGTGTTTCAACGTTAGTTCAGTTACTTCGTCCTTTGTCAAAAGAGTAAATATCTTAATGTATTTTTCGGCATCTTCGTCGGTGGTGTTCAGCCAAAACTGATAGAATTTATAGGGAGAAGTTAGTTTTGGGTCGAGCCACACATTACCGGCCTCGGTTTTCCCAAATTTCGAACCATCCGCTTTTTTAATCAGCGGACAAGTCAGCGCAAAAGATTCTCCACCAGTTATTCTCCGAATCAGTTCGGTACCGGTGGTAATATTTCCCCACTGATCGGAACCGCCCATTTGCAGTTTGGTATTATTATTTTGGTACAGATGCAGAAAATCGGTTCCCTGAACCAATTGGTAAGTAAATTCAGTGAACGACATGCCGGCGCCACTATCCGAATCCAATCGCTTCTTTACCGAATCTTTTGACATCATGTAGTTGACAGTGATGTGTTTACCAATGTCGCGGATAAAACCCAGAAAGCTGAAATCTTTCATCCAGTCGTAATTGTTAACCATTTCAGCAGCATTGGGTGCATCCGATTCGAAATCAAGAAATTTAGCAAGCTGTTTTTTTAAACATTCCTGATTGTGACGTAACGTAGGTTCATCCAGTAAATTACGTTCCTGCGATTTCCCAGATGGATCGCCAATCATTCCGGTAGCTCCGCCGACAAGCGCAATTGGCTTGTGACCCGCAATCTGAAAATGTTTCAGCATCATAACACCCACTAAATGACCAATATGTAATGAATCGGCTGTTGGATCAATCCCCAAATAAGCCGAGGTTAATTCTTTATCAAGCTGTTCTCTGGTTCCGGGCATCATATCATGGATCATGCCTCTCCATTGTAATTCGTCAACAAAATTCATCGTAATTATCTGAATTAATTTCGGTTATACTCGTTTTCAGGATTCTGATAATCAATTTCCTGAAGAAAAAACAATCTTTCGCTGGTGCACGAACCAGTCAAAAAATTCGCCCAAAGATATAAAATCAAAGGTTTGACACAGATGTATGTCCAGATAAAATGCATTCCTCAACCATCATCTTAAAAGAAATTTCCAGTTCATCAACATCGGCACCCTCAAAAGTGACCAGATCGTCATTCCTTCAATTTTGCAAAAAAAAATCCTCAACACAATAATCCACCGACCCGATAAACCCTTTGTATGATATTTGAGTTACAAATTTTACAGCACCAGCAATCCATTCTCTCTCAAGTTTTTTATAGCCGGGCTATTCCAGAAAAGCACAAAATCGCCTTCAGTCTGATCTTCAAAACTTTTTGTTAGTTCGCTATATGTGATTGATCGATTGCTGTTTACCGAAAGTTCAGGGATTTGATTGACCAACCATTTTCCCTCGTCTTGTTTCAGTTGAATAACCAAATTTTCCTTTTTGTTGAAGAAAGTGAGTTCAGCCATTTCGAAAGTATGGTTCTTTTTCTTTTTGGTGAAATAACGAACAGAAACCGAACCTCCAATCCAGTACACTTTCGCATTCGGGCTAGGTAGTTCAAAATCAGCTTCATCGATGGCTTTCTGAATTAAATCAGGCGACACCGTAGTTCGCGGCACCTTAAAATCGAACCAATCCTGAAGCGGAAAATCGAAGCAGATTCCATGCATGTAATTAAACAACGATTTCCGAAGTCCTTCGCTGAAAAGTTCGTGATTTGCTCCGGTCGGATCACTGTGAATCAAGTCGTTGTTCGCAAATGTTCCGGGTTTTTTATTTTCAATTTTCAGCTTGAATTGGCTTGGATTCAGGCCAACCGGACTGTGTGCCGTCATAGCAAATTGATGCCAGAAACCCGATTGAATCACACCAGCTTCGAACAATTGCCTGACAACTTCCAGCGAATCAATGGTTTCCTGGACAGTTTGTGTAGGAAAACCGTACATCAGATACGCATGAACCATGATTCCGGCGCGGGTGAAATGATCGGTCACTTTTGCCACTTTGGCAACACTAACTCCTTTGTTGATCAAGCCCAGCAAACGGTCGGAAGCCACCTCCAATCCTCCGGAAACCGCGATGCAGCCGGATTCTTTCAGTAACAGACACAAATCGTACGTAAAACTTTTTTCGAAGCGGATGTTGGTCCACCAAACCACGGTAAGTTTTCGCCGGATGATTTCCAGCGCCAAAGCCCGCATCAATGCTGGCGGAGCGGCTTCGTCGACAAAATGGAAACCAATCTGGCCTGTTTGACGGATGATTTCTTCAATCCGGTCGCACAAAAGCTGCGCCGTGGCTGGCTCGTAGCGCTTGATATAATCGAGCGAAGTGTCACAAAATGTACACCGGCTCCAGTAACAGCCGTGCGCCAGCGTGAGTTTGTTCCAGCGCCCGTCGCTCCAAAGTCGATGCATTGGATTCACAATTTCGATCACCGACAGATAGTTATTCAACTGAAAATCCGAATAATCCGGAGTACCTGTTTCAGACTGTGAAAAGTCGTGTTGGGTTGAGCCGTCGAGGTAAACTACGTTTCCATTTTCGAGTGCAAATGTTCTTTTCAGATCAGCAATCGTACGATTTCCATCCAGATATTCAATTAGGTTCAGCAATGGCGCTTCGCCATCATCGAGCGCAATAAAATCGAAATAGTCAAACACACGCCGATCGGTCAGCGAGCGAAGTTCGGTATTCGCGAAACCGCCGCCCATTATGATTTTCAGTTCAGGATAATTTTTTTTGATGTACTGACCACATTTAAAGGCGCTGTATAAATTTCCGGGGAAAGGAACCGAAATGGCTACCAACGTCGGATTAAAAAGCTCTATTTTCTTCCGGAGTAATTGAAGTAACACTATGTCAATAAAGCTGTCAGGAGCAAGCAGCGAGCCGTTCAATTCGTCAAAAGTGGCGGCAGATCGGCCCAATCGTTCGGCGTACCGGCTGAACCCGAAATGCGGATCGATTGCTTCAACAATCAGGTCCGATAAATCTTCGAGGTAAAGTGTTGCCAAATGTTTGGCCTTATCGCGGGTGCCCATTGTTCCGAAAGCCCATTCCAGATCTTCGGACTGAGCAAAACGCGAGGCCTTGGGTAAATAGTTACCTTCGCAAATGACATGAGCCAGCTCAACATTCTTTTCCTGCAAAAAGGCAATCACCTGATCGATGGTCTGAATATAATTTTCACGCAGATTGAAAATACGTTGGCAATTTGATGAAAGTTGCGGGTTGCAGATTGCGATTTCCTGGAATAGTGACTTCAAACCTTCCGAAGAAAATAATGCCAAAATGGTTTCAATTCCCAGATCACACTGATACGACAAAATGTTTTGGGTATTTAAAAACCCTTTCAAATAGGCCGTTGCAGGATAGGGCGTATTCAATTGGGTAAACGGAGGAGTTATAAACAATACTTTCGGGCTCACAATTCAATTTTTAACTTTCAGTAAAAGTAATACAAAAATGAAATCAGACTGGCAGAATTCCCGAATTGAAGTGTAAGTCTAAATTAGGTTTATGAGTTTTCCTGATAAGAACTGACTAAAGCTCCACCTGCACTCCTATCGTTGGCAGCACCGTTCCTGAAGTGTTTTTAACGCTCCGTAGTACATAACGGGTACCGTTTTCAGCAGTCAGGAAGTTCCCGTTGGCATCGGTTTCGCGCACTACGATATCGGTGGACTGCGACTGATAATTGTATAGGTTCTGAATATCAAGGTAAAATTTCAACGTCATCTTTTTCAGGTAATACGATTTATCAACCCGAATATCCAATTGGTGAAAAACCCCGAAACGATTGGCATTCAGCTTCGAATTATCCAGGTATGGCCCGCCCTGGAGGTTCCAGGCTGCAATTAGCGACGAGCGGTTCAAATCCCACGGCGTGTAAGGCAATCCGCCTACAAAACGGAAACGTCCGCCAACCTGCCAGTTACGTTTCAAAGCGGCAGTTCCGGTCATGCTTAAAATATGCTTGCTGTCCCAAGCCGACACAATATACGTTCCGGTCCCATCCTGAAACTCGCTCCGAACCAGTGTATACGACAAATTCAGGCTATAACCTTTTGTAGTTCTGACCCGAGCCTGAAATTCAGCGCCGTAAGCTCGGCCTTTCGAGGTTGAAACTACTTCCTCATCACCAATCACGCCATAATCGGCTCCTTTGTTGGCCAATGAAATTTGATCGTTCACCGAAAACGGATAATTCCGATAATTTTTCAGGAACCCTTCCAACGAAAATTGCATGGCCGTTGCAGGCTTAAATTCCAGTCCACCAATGAAATGATCGACCGAAATATATTTCAGGTTACCTTTATTGACGAATGCATTGTTTTGTTTGTAACCCAAAGCAGTATAAGGCGGAAGCTGGTAATAGCGGCCGGTATTCAGGTTCAGGCTCCATTTGGAAGTAAGCAAATAAGAGGCTGAGAATCGCGGCGAAAACTGTTTCAGCAGATTATTCATTTCGGATGAGTAATTATTGGCATCCATCCTGAACCCTGCTGAAAGCGTTAACCGTTGAGTCAGAAATTCGTGGCTAATTTGCCCAAACAGTCCATATTTCATCAGGTTCAACTTCGTGTTGTAATTTATTTTTATGACATTTTCGCTGTAAAAACGTTTTTGCTCGGTGGTGTTGCTATACTGCGCAAAGTCGATGTTGGCACCAACATTTGCTTTAAAACCATCCATCCGCATATTGTTTTCGAACCTGATTTTGTTCTCCATTTCCTGCGAAGTGTAATCCAGAATTTTATTGCTTGCCGAACTTTCGTCGTTATCAAGGTATTTTGTTCTACTGTTACTCAAATGACTACGGCTGAGAACCAGTGTTTGATAACTGTTTTCCCAGAAATGCTTGTAAACTGCACCCAATGTATAACTCCACTGGTCATAAACTGGCAAATAGCCCAAGATATATTTTTGCTGATCGTCGGGATTCTTGATGTCAAGGTTCAAATTGTTCACATCAACAGAACCTAAACCGATGAAGGTGAGTTCATTCTTGGCATCGAAGCGAGTCCTGACTTTAAATTGCATGTCGTTGAAAGTAGGCAAAAACGGCAGTTTTAAAGCTGAGAAAAGCAACTTCAGGTACGAACGTCTTGCTGAAACAATAAACGTTGTTTTGTCGCTGAGTGGTCCATCAAGGGTCGCAGAAACTTCGGATGCACCCAGACTTCCCTTAAAGTTGAGTTTATCAGCATTTCCATCCACCTGCCCAAACTCGAAAACGCCGCTCAGCGCATTTCCACGATTGGACGGAAAAGCCCCGGAATAATAATTTACTTCGCGAATCAGGTCGGCATTCAGAATTCCAACAGCTCCGCCGGAAGCGCCCTGCGTGGCAAAATGGTTGATGTTCGGAACTTCAACGCCATCGAGGTAAAACCGGCTTTCAGACGGACCGCCTCCGCGAATAATGATGTCGTTGCGGAAAGATGGCGATGACAAAACTCCGGCAAACGACTGAATAACCTTCGAAATATCGCGGTTAGCGCCCGGACTTTTCTCAATCTCGGCAATGCCAATGGTTTTCAGCGAAACCGGGCTTTCTTCCGTTTTCCGGAATGGCGAAGCAGTTACAGTCACTTCTTTTATTTCAGTATCCATCTTTTCCATCCTGATTTCAATAAATGCAGCTTTAGCATTACTGACTTCGAATTCAGAAGAAATCACTATATGATAACCAACAAAAGATGCCTGTAACCTGATAAATCCCGGCATGAGCCCAGTAAGTTTAAAATTTCCTTCATTATCGGTAATTGTGCCTAAAGTAGTTCCCGTAACAATTACATTTACAAAAGGCATGGGTTCATTGCTTTGCACCTCAATAACACGTCCTTTAACCATTGCTTGCTGCGCCCAAAGATTTGTCTGGAAAATCAGAAATAGCAAACTAAGAATAAACCACTTTTTCATATATGCCAAATTCTATGTGTATTGTTTATTAATTGAATAGCAAACCTAAACAAGATAAACTTCTTTAAGTTTAATCGTCACGTTTGTTTTTTATAATATTGCTTTAAAATAAAAACAATGAGATTGGTTGTTCAACGTGTACATTCGGCATCGGTAAAGGTAGATGATTCAATCGTTTCTGAAATTAGAACCGGATTGCTGATTCTGGCCGGAATCGAAGATGCCGATGCAGCGGAAGACATTGACTGGCTGGTAAAAAAGGTTTGCCAGCTCCGGATTTTTAACGATTCGGAAGGAGTTATGAATCTTTCGGTTCAGGACGTTGGTGGCGAAATGATTGTGGTGAGCCAGTTTACACTTTATGCCAGCACAAGAAAAGGAAACCGGCCATCGTACATTCGCGCTGCTAGGCCCGAAACTGCAATTCCGCTATATGAGCAACTGGTTTCCGAATTCAGCAAAATGCTTGGAAAACCTGTCGGAACCGGTATTTTTGGCGCCCACATGGAAGTTTCGCTGGTCAACAACGGTCCGGTAACGATCATTTTGGATTCGAAAAATAAAGATTTTTAGTCATTTGTGGTCATTGATAGTCAATAAGTCATTCATTGTTTTTGAGCCCGAACAACAAATAACAATTGAATGACAATATTTGACCACCAAAGACTGTTTAAATTTTAACTATCAAATTTTCAAAACAATGAATCCAAACGAAGTCACAATTCCGGAAGCCCAGCGAATGGTAGATGAATGGATCAAAACCATTGGCGTTCGCTATTTCGGCGAACTGACCAACATGGCAATCCTGACTGAAGAAGTAGGCGAATTGGCGCGGATTATGGCGCGGACTTATGGCGACCAGTCGTTTAAAAAGTCGGACGAAGGAATGAACCTGGCCGATGAAAT
>Ga0302272_1000239_pt1 | contig 25903 bp, 20 predicted proteins | sample III_Bog_N1_2_FD_198772 | JGI IMG/M metagenome (GOLD analysis project Ga0302272, IMG submission 198772) | Peat permafrost microbial communities from Stordalen Mire near Abisko, Sweden - III_Bog_N1_2 | ecosystem: Environmental > Terrestrial > Soil > Wetlands > Peat | place: Sweden: Abisko...
TGTGATTGAACGGGTCGTTACTATTGAAGAACAACCAAAGCCAGCCAACCGCGCCGAGGTACGTGCTCAAGCCAAAACTCAAGCGCGACCAGCGCAACAGCCGCCACAACAACCACGAGGTAAACAAGCCGTACGTGGTAAAGGTAAAGCCGTGAACAAAAAATAAGTAGATTGTTTAACGCGCCAACGCGGCATTAACACGTCACCCACGCCCAATTACACACAATTTTCTTTTTTTATTGTGTTTGCGAGACCATTCCTGAACTTGGAACACTAATAGTTACACTAACTGGTGACATTGCGGGTTGTTGAATTGGTTGTTGTGGCGCCTGTTGTGGTCGTGATGACAATTTACTCACATCGAAACTTGGTGTTGGTCGCGCGCTAGGTATAATGACAGGTACGGCGTCTGGATGAGTAGATTCATCAAATAACCCGCCGTAACCCTTTGCTTGTTCTTCTGTGTCCGCGGTGAGTATTTTATTATGCATGAAGATTATACCAAGCGTCGACAGAAATACCCAAAAGCCGGCACGCAACGTCATTACGAGTATTGAATCCTCCGACTTGGTGTCTCTGAACACAATCAGCACGATCAACATGACGATAAATACGATTGTCATCGCGGTGTAAATAGGATTAGATGCTATTGCGACCATCATTGGCGCGCGCATCATAATATCGGACGCTCCATTGATACATTCGCCGATATCCAGTGGCATTGTAGCGTATATTTACATGTTGATAATTATCGCGCATGTATATGTATACGTGTGGATATATACGTGTGGATATATACGTGTGTAGGTACTCCCTATGGACCGCAGCGCGACTAATATTCCGGAGCTTGAGTTCCACTATAAGACATTTCTTGACCGTACTAGCATATTTCTGGGTGCATCGGGTACCGGAAAATCTACGGTGATGGTACACACCATGTACAATATACGCGATCACGTTGATCAGGTCATTGTAATTAGTCCGACCGATCGACAAAATCATACATATGATCGCGGGCTTGTGCCGCTACCTTGCATACACTATCAAATTACTGAGAATTTACTCACTAGCATATGGGAGCGCCAAGAGGCAATGGTTTCTGTGATGACACAGGCCAATAATCCTGCGATATTACAATCGGTATTTGACAAAATCTCACCGACATGTCAATATAAGGCCGCGGTCGGCGAAATCCGGCAAAAACTGATTAATTTTAAGGCCGAGATGAAACGCAGCGGTGGCGATGCCAGTAAGATCGCGGACAAAGAAGCGGAATGCGAGAAGTTGATCACGATGATGATCCGTAAGTCAATCGAGCGTAACACCGCCGCGTTAAAACAGCTCAAGTTGACTGAACAAGAGCGATTCACAATTAAATACGCGACGTTGAACCCGCGTCTTCTCCTTATTTTCGACGATTGTACCGACCAACTTAAACGCATGAAGAAACACCCGGTAATTCAAAAGATATTCTACCAAGGCAGGTGGGCATACATCACATGTCTGATCGCATGCCACACTGACAAGGCACTAGATCCCGAGCTTAAGAAAAATGCTTTTGTTACAATGTTCACTGACATCCCATCGGCGAATGCATACTTTTCGCGCGGGTCCAATGATTTAACACGCGATGATCAACGTAAAGCCCAGGCCGCGGTCGCCGCATCGTTTACGCCTACGGAGCGCTTCCAAAAACTCGCCTGGGTGCGCGAAGAGGGTGGATTTAAGAAATTCATCGCGGAGAAACACGATAATTTCCAGTTCGGCAGTCAACATGTGTGGAATTACTGCGACGAAATTAAAGCGGAGCCCGGCACAACATCCGTAAACAACCGTTTTTCGCACTCGTTTAAGTAGCAGCGATACAAAAAATATCCATAGTTATAACTGCGGATTCATCGGCCGGATCTCAGGGAGCGATTCGTAGGTGTATAAACTAAACCATCATCGGGATGCGCAAGCTCGCATATCTGTTCGTATATTTTGTCGTGCTTGATCACTGTATCGCGCGACTGGAGATGGATATAATCAATAAGCCTGAATTTTGAGGGATCGCCAACAAACATATGCTCGATTATCTTGTAGATAAAGTATGGATAGTAAGGTTTATTGCCACCCTCTGGGACAACTTGATCATACAACACCATAATTTTGCTAAATCGCAGTGACGCAAGTTGGTTTTCCTTAAAACTAAGCAGTGGTGGCGCCGGCCCGCCACACATTTTAACAAGCAGCGGTGCATGGTCATTCAACTTGGTACCCTTGACAATGGTATTATTCTTGCCATATATTGAGACTCTAGGATCGCGGAGTATGCCGCGCATTCGCTCACAGTCAAGTAAGCGCCGATCATAGCCATCATCGCGGATCACTTGTTCGATTTTGGTGATTACTGCGTCATCAAACGTCTTATTTTCCAGCGCCTGGAGACGTTCGATATGAAATTTGTAGTGTCGGCTGGTATCATAACCGCCGTGTTTAGTTTTTTGGCCATCTTGCGCATGAAATTGTTCATCGCGAAATACAGTGCCTTGGAGTTCCTTTAGACGTCCGCATTGTGGGCATTCAAGGTCACTGTGTTCCGGCCGCACATCCATGCGCGAGCCACATTTGCAGATTTCGTAGGCTTTCTTTTCGATGACACTGTTAATGACAATCGCGGCGACACTGCGTGAGTCAGCGAGGATTTTGTCTACGGCCGCATGGTCGTGACCGGCGCGTAATGTTGTGCAAATTGATATTAGTCGCTGAATATGACGATCAGCCGCTGCAACGTGGTTACCTGCGGCTAACACGCGATAATATTCGCGAGTCGCCGCGGATTCGGACAGTTCGCCACTGTAATACCGCGTGAGAACATCAACGATAGCCAACGAATAATCATCGCGGGCTGTTTCGATTTCGTCCAGGCGGATGTTTATATTTAGGTCAGGGACAACTGCCCGGGTTTTGCGTGGCGCTGCAATAATAGCTGGTAGTGCGTTAAATCCCTGCGCCGCCGTGTTAAATTTATCCATGACTTTAGCGTGTGTAGATTCGATCGTCGCATAGGTTGTCGCATTCATGTTGCTAGGTGTATACCCGGGTACAAACTCTAATTATATTAGAGTTTCGCATAAGTTTAGTATAATTCGCTGTGATTTATACCAACCAGATGCAAGATTCCCCCGCAAATTCCCATGTTGTACCGGTTGCGCAATCTAGTACTAGTAAGATCGAGAGTCTACGGTCACTCGCCGCATCAGTTGCTAAAAATCCATCTCAGGTACACGACCTTGATTTGGAACAAGCTGCTGAATTACGTCGGGAGTTAGATCCGCTCGGCACAATTAGTAGTAACGACAGTGAGAAAAAATCTTTCATAAACATCGGGCTTGTTAACTGGCGGGACAGATATATGAGAAAGTTCTTAATGACGGCGCTCGTTGGTTATCTTTACCGTACGTTGGAAGAATATGAACCTGAGGCCGAACTTGCCAAGGAATTGGCCAACCACAAACGTGCACTCGCCAAGGCAACTACCGATGGAGAACGTGCTAAACTAGCAACACAACATGAAGCCAGAAACAAGCTTATCATTGCAACAACCAAGACGATCATAGATAAGTTTCTTAACCGTAATTTCGAATACGATCCAGATAGACATCTTCGTGGCGCCCATGTCGAAGGACGTGAAAAACCGGATTTATCAGTTATGGCCACTGCTGCAACCAAGGTCACTGCGGCACTCGATGCTAAGCCCGAGGCAATGTTTCAATATATGCGCGGGCACTTACTTACCGGTTATCAAGCAAATCTTGAGGCGTCCGCAGCAATTGCAACATGTGTTGAAATATTGAACGACCCAACGCTGTCCACGGAAGATCAACAGGGAATCTTAATCAAGAAATACGTGCAGTTGACCGAGTCCGCAAAGGATATGTCCGTGATTGTCGAACCGCTTGCCGCTGCAGATACACTTAATGCTTACAAGATTAATCCACCTGCTGAGGCTTTCCATCAGCTTGATCGTTACATTGTTAATCACTATGAACAATTACGTAAATGTACGCAGGCGTTATACAGCGAGCGTGCTGACATTGAATACGGAGTCGTTATTCATGGTGTTCACAAATCGGCCGAAGAAGCTGCAAATTATCGTGTTCAACATCGTGAGGAGTTCCGTACTGACGTATTCGCCGTGGAATCTGGTGCTGTCAGCTTGATTGGCCCATTCAAGGAAAACAGAGATGCTGTTGAATACTACAACAAGAACACCGAGGTATTACGTCTTATGCATTCACAACTCGAGGCCGATCACAAACTTGGCGAAGATCTTATGAAGAAGAAAGCCAAGACTGAGAAAAAGAAAAATATTGAAGAGGCCGGCCCGGATGAACCTGGTATTAAGGACTACATGAAAACAATGAATGCCGTTCGTGAACTCGGAGGTAAGAAGATGTTAACACGCGAAGAACAAGATGCACTTGCTGAGGCCAAGGCTAAAGCTGCTGCGATTAAGCAAGATTACGAGGTTCCTGACGGAATGATCCAAGTTGATGTATTCGGGCCGCAAGCCGATGGTACTTTTGGCAAAGGCGAGTTCTTTACCGCGGCTGAAAAACCGCTTCATATGGAGGAAAACTCTCAATATATTTCGACTTACCAACCTGTTGATGGAGCTGATGGAAAAATCTAAGAATGCATGGCACTGGGTCCAGGCGCATGTTGTTTACCAGATGCTCTCTTTTTTTGCAGACTGTACCTGCAAAAAAAATATTAATCAGCATGTGCACTACTATGCGAAGGCCTGACATGGTGGTGCAACCGGCACGGCATCAAACGACCAGGTCGAGCCGCGCAGCACGGCTTCGCCGCATGAGCACGTCTAGAAATTCATGGCACGAGTCCAGTTAGTACCACGGCCGATTCCGGAGTCACGATTACGTAATGTTTCTGAGGCATTGGCTCTGTTTCCGCTGTCTTCCATTCCCATTCGTTGAAGAAGTGTACCAGCGCGGTTAGGTGTGTCGGCGTTTTCGAACATAGACATTCCACCGAGTTTAGCCCAGGCAGGTCCAACGATATTTGGGGTATATGGACGTGGAGCTTCTCCGCCGAATTTTTCGGCCGGTTTAGTGTATTGCCATAATGCAATTAAGATAAGTACGACAGCGACGCATTGTAATGTGGACATGATGTGCAAGCGCAAGTATATATTCGCGAATAAAAAAAATAGTTACTTCGTAACTATGCCGAATCGTCACGCAAATCAACAGTGTATAATACTCCGTGGATTCCACGTTGTTGGGTTAGAACTCGTTTTTTATGATATTGCAAACACAGGAACGCCGACGGCGACATCACACGCGTATACCATCGCCCCACGTGTACGCGTGTGATGAAACGTTCGAGTATATTAGTGTTGGTGCGTGTGCATGCCATCCTGAACAAATATGCGGACTCGGAAGAGTAATATGATGCTGGTTGTGTAATAATATTGTCGACGGCAGACATATCGCCGGCATAACACGCTGCGTATTTACGCATATATAACCTATGCGTATGATATATTTCATGTAGCGCAGCAACATCAGGACAGTGTGGCGCCGTACGTAGCGGTTTTTGTAGCGTTACGGTAAGGATCTCCGAGTTAGATGCCAATAACTCGCATTGCGTCTTATAGGTGGTCACGCCGTAGACAAACCGCGCCGCTAATAGCTTGGGATTTTTCAGACGTACCATCAAATGATAATCCAGCGCAATTGCGGCTTTTTCCTCGCGGGATATGTTACAGTAGCGCTTGCAAGCATGTGGTTTTGTACGGTCGGTGCTGTTACGTCGACAGTTTACGCAGTTGTTATATTGCGTAAATACGCGGCTGCACGCCGATGACACCGTCAGCATGAGTGTATTTGCATGCGATGATAGCTGGCATAACCTACTGCGAAACTTGCCTGTTTCGCTGTACGCAACTAGCTCAAGCACTTGCCACATAATGTATTAATGTAGTGAATATATTCAAATTGTGCCCGTGGAGCGCCACGACCCCCAAGCACAAAAAACGCATGATTATCCAAAGATATAATCCCCTATTGGCTCAAGATCGTCCGGCAACAGCATAACACAGTTTACCTCGGTTGCGTTGTCAAGATAATACTTGGCAATTCTGTGATGACCATCAAGTATGTGGTATTGCGAATCGATGATTATTGGATACTTTAGCTCGGCATGAATTACCCTGCTGGCGTGATCATTGTCAATTACACCGGCACGTATCTGTGAAACAATGGCTACCGGCGACAAGTCGTCTTCCCAACATGTATCGTATAAGCTATATGACAACGCATCAATGCCAACGACAACCACTGGCTTGTTATTAGCGACACGCGCCAATTCTGGCACATCAAACATATGCGTACCCGAGCAATATGCCCCACATTCGAAGTAACATGACATATCATTGGGATTATCAGTCATCGTGTCGATGAACTTAATGATATACAACATTCGACGAACATATTCAAATGTGCTCACGCCACCACCCACGCCACCACCCACGCCACCACCCACGCCACCACACACAAGCACAAAAAAAACAGTTATATAAAGTTATTGATCGACTGTGCAATCGACGCGAGGTCGTCCGGCATCAACATGACGCAATCGACCGTGGTCGCATCGGCCAAATAATACTTGGCAAGGCGATGACAACCGTCCAATATATAGTAATTGGAGTCAATTATTATCGGGTATTTGAGTTGCGCATGAGTTATTCTGCCGGCGTGATCGTGTGATTCGATTTCATTATTTTGTATCTGTACAATTACATCAAACGGTGATAGGTCGTCATCCCATCGCGGTTTGGTGAGCTCGCGCTCGAGCTTATGCATAGGAACCTGTATCGTTGGTTTACCGATGGCTGTGCATGCAAGGTCAGTTACAGCATAGCATGCACGGTCACTGGTGTAAATTCCGTGGATAAAATGGCGGTTATGCATGTTTGACTTTACGTAGTTCATATTCAAATGTGCATCCGTGGTAGTATAAAAAGAATGAGCACGATATAACTATATATGGCCGGATGAGTGGATGTCAGAAAGGTTGGTGAGGTGAACTAATCCGAAGTCGATATCGTTTTGACTTATGTTGTGATGACCCTCAAGACATAACGATTTTAATCGGGTCATATTATGAAATGCGTCAATTGTAAGTTGCGTAACTACTTCACTCTCCTCCGTGCCTAACTCCAATGACGTCAACGATGTAAGATGTTCCACAAGATCATCCGTTAGATAATCGCTGTACATGCACAAGCAAGTCAATTTTGTTAACGCGGTGCCATTAGTCACTGTCCAGCCGGTGTCGTATGAAATTATTTCCAGCGATGTTAAATTGCATACGGGCATATCGGGAAATAACGTATCGTGTAGTTTGAGCACATTAAGTTGCGTCATCATGGACAGCGTATCACATGCATCCGGATTAATAAATATGTGAGCCAGGTCCAGTTCGCGAAGCTGTGTTAATCCCGCGAAAAACCCAGTTGGTACCGCTACATTATGTAATTGCAATCGGGTTAGTGATCTTGTGTTATTTATGTAAGCGGAAGGTAGATTACTCCCGCGAAATATAAGAATATCGAGTGATATTTTTTGACCTAATGTCGGCGGTGTTACAATGTCATACACATGAAGCCGGCGTAAGCTAGTACAAGTTATCAGCGGAAAATCAACATGATAGAGGGTTATTGATTCTAACGCAATGCCTTCAATATTATTAACTTGCTGCATGCGTATCTTACGTAACTGCGTTAGTATAGTCAACGATCTAGCCTTGGCGTGTACATCATCAAGATTAAGTGAAGTAATTGATGTAAAACGCGCAAAATCCATATAAGCATCATCGCGCAATGTTAACTTGCGCAGTCGCGGAAAGATCGCGTCGGCTGGTAAAGACAGACCATACGACGGACGCATTGAAACCGGATTTAAGTTCTTGAGATCACCGACAGTGTGATGTGTCACATATAATCTGTAAACATTACAAATGGGCCCCAGAATACTGGTACTTATGGGTAAGGGAGTCGCGTTATAGTCATATATTAGGCAATCAAGCGCTTTTCTACCTGTAAACTTGCACACTGTAAGTATTGTCACGAGCGGTCCTGTCCAATGACGTATAATTTCCGCGAGTATATCCTCGGGCCAGATACATCCGGCTGACAATGCGAATACAGGTATAGCCATGCCGCCCGATGTTTGTGAGATATTGGTGTTTATTTGTCTTATATTAACGGAAATTCATCTTGTGCCCACACGGCGACTAATCACCCCCGCCAAAAACACGTTAAGCTTTTTTTACGAAGTTATCGACGATATGCAAAAAAAAGAATGCCAATGGGGGGAGGTGGGGGTGCGATTAGTCGTTGAGGTCATGCAAATACTAGCTAAACGTAATCTTAAATGCAGTTTTGTTAGCAAGTAGCGCGGCGTATGCTTCGCTGCAGTCGCGAAGGAATGCCCGCTGGTATTCCTCCGCTGTTTCTTCGTCGTGTTTTGGCGCGCGGTTACGTGTCCAGGTCTCGGCGAGGTTAACTACGGCATCACAGTAACTATCATGTGTTGGCGTGATTGGTGTGATTGTCTGTGATGGTTGTTCTATGACCAACGGTTCGATAATCGGTTGTTCCGGTGCAACAACGCGGTTAATATATGTGAGAACCTCGTCTGTGAGCGCTTGTACCATAATATTGCATGCCACACCTTCAAACCATTCCAGAAATAGTTTAGTTGGTACCACTGTCATACAATAGTCGTCGTAATTTGTTCGAGCTAGCATGTACCATGCACTGTTAATGGTGCTTGTATCGCCGGCATAATCCTCCACCATCGCATGAATAGTATTGCCGCCAAAATATGTTTGCTTGGTTACTGGATCATGAGATATAATTAGTGAATAATGCATAAAGTCAAACCCATCCCAGTTTTTAACAACCACCGGATTGAACTCGTTGGTCGGTGAAGCCAACAATTGTTTGGCTGCATTAATTATCGCATACCGCCGTGACGGTGGATAATTCGGCGAACACGGTATATCTTTCTGGTCGCGGACTGCGACGGTGCCGATGTATTGGCCTTGAATAATCAGAGGCAGATCCCGCGTACATGTAGTGTCATTGGATGCAAAATACACTGTCGGTGACAATTTATCACTCGCCGCAAGCACATACGCGTTAACGAGAACACCGCCAATGTACACAGATGCAAGTGGAACAATATAGGATTGGCTTATCGCATAGGTAATCAATGTAGTAAGACCCACGGTTGATTTAGCTGATATTATGTCATTGAGATCGATCAGTTCATTTGGTTGACTTGGCATTCTTGTGGGTGCCCACCACATAGTAAATGCCTTTCTTGCAGAAATTCTGTCTAACCATATCTTGTTGTTGGATTTGGATTTGTATACAAGGATATTCGTTTGTGAATAATTAAACACTCCTGCTATGTAATAATCTGTGTCCATGTGGGTGTGATGCTGATATATCATACATGGTATATAAAATCAAATTTCGCTAATGATGTCCCATGCAACTGGTACTATAAAAATATGAATTTGCCGCGCCGATATTCAATGGATGGTTCAACTATCATATGGCCCGAGCTTATCGTCGAAATAATACGAAGATACACAGGGCCGCTTATGACATTATTGCTTGTGAGCAAAACGGTGGCCCGGGTGACACTGGACAATCTTGTCAGATTATACGATATGGCGAACTACGACCACACCCAGATATTAGCGCCGCCATGTAATGTGTATGAACTAAATGTACAAGAGAGTGATTATGATCTCACAAAGCTTAATCCTGTGGTACTAAACATATGCTCCAGGGGCAGCTTCAGCGGCACTTTAACGCGGCTTACATCACTTACATTATATGGAACAATAACGAGCAATGAACAGTTGAGTATGTTTACCACGTTGACGTATCTTGACATTAAAGCCAATGACACAATTACATCTGTGTCCACGTTAACAAAACTTAGCACACTAAAATTGGATCGTACAATCGATATTAGTATGCTCGCGCTGAAAACGCTTGTAATAAATGATGCACACGTTCCGCTGATATCATGCACAACGTTACAAGAACTGTACTTTAAGGGTGTACAACATACGCCGATACTCGCCGCAGGTATATCTTTGAAGACCCTCGTGATGTACGATCGTGATGTACCTACGGAATACACCGCATGTACAAGACAATTGACATCGCTGCACGTAAGCTCACGGTTACCACGAGGATTTCTCGCGCAACTACAACTACGTGAATTAATGTTATACGGGAGTCAACATGCGACTAATTGGGATGCGATTGGTACAATGACGCAGTTGGAAGAATTACGTGTCAATCGTGGAAGACTCGGGCCGATGTTTGCATGTTCATTGACCACGTTAAAACTTATTGATAATAACTTTTGGCTGCGGGATCATAAAACGATGTTGACCGCGCTAACGACGTTGGATGTTTACAGTAATGATCTATCTGATGATGTACTTTGCAGTTTTACCACGCTGACCTCACTGGCACTCCGCAGTTATTCACTGGGTGGTTCACCGATTACCAACTGTGGTTTAGCCACGCTGACCCGATTACAAAATCTTGCAATCGAAACCAATACGTATGTTACTATTGATGGGATAACGCATCTAAATAACCTAAGATATGCAATATTTACAGGTACTCGTATTAAGCGGCACGAACTAATTCGCTGCCGAAATCTGGACTATGATAAGTCTGGTGCTAGTTAGTATTTTTTTTAACACTGGCGCTAAAAAAATATACCTGGTTAGGATGATTTTGCCGCGTTACCAAGCGCGCCACCAAGTGCAAGTACAAGTTTGTTAATTATCGCGACAGGGCATCGTGATGTGGCCGCGGATGCAATCGCGGTATAATATATATCAGCGCACGTACCTATATGCAATAGTTGTAACACACAATCAAGTATTTCTTCATCGTGGACAGCATTCGACAGCATATTTTTCTTTTCAATGTGTGTTAGTGTGTTTCCGAGTTTTTTATGTCGCTGGATAAGGGCATCCAGTTGATCAATATCACATAGTCGCATTTTTGACATAAGCTGTCCTGTATCCGTAACGTAATCCATTGCGATATTAAAACAAGCATCGGCATCTCCCCCGAGCATCTCGGTAATAATTGAGCCAGGTTCCTGTTCACATGCAAACCGGAATATTTCCTCATTTATTAAGCCGAACTCGTACGGCTGCCATATTTCTGCTAGTAGATCTGCACCAGCGAAGTATATTTTTTTGACAAGATTAATGTGATTACCATACGCTGCAGCGTGTATATGCCGATGTGTAATGTTTGTTGTTAAACCCGCCGGTATTTCGCCGCATAGACAACTTCGGTACGAATTTGCTGTTGTCTGAATGACGTCGGAGCACCAAATAACGTATCGGTCATAGTAACTGATGTCATCCGAGAACACCATCACATCGCTGATCATCTCAACAAACTCATCGCCGTCACATCCCGCGTGGGCAATATCGAGAATATGTGTGGCTGCGTCGAACATTCCGCGATGTATTAAATTGCATATACACGCTGTTGTATTGTCGCGATCAGTATGCGATGCGATCGTGTACTTTGACACTGCAAATTCAACCACGTCGGCGTCGGCCAATATGCAGAAATGCGGTGATAACGATAATGACGGCCGCAGTCTCATCATGAGATGATAATCACGAAACCATGTCTCGTTGATTGTACCATTGTATGCCAGTTTTACATTCTTCGCGCGCGGATATCCACTGCCGTGTACCATGAATCCAAGAAATAGATTCATTCGTTGCTCTTCCGGCGTATATCCGCCAAATATTGGCAGACTAAGATTGCGTAGCATCGACACCTCGACACAGCGAACGCTGAACCACTGCGAGCACATACATAGCTGCCAGCGCACGTATGGGGTTGTATTTTGCAGGATTATTTCCCATAGAGCCACCTGCATGATATGTGATTGGCGACGCTCGTGAATCAAATATAACAAAAAAAATATGTGTGGGCGTTACCTAATTGATACCTAATTGTTACCTAATAAGCTATAAACTTACTATAAACTTGCTACCGTAAACGTCCGTCCGTCTGTCCGTCCGTCCGTCCTACTATGAATAATACTCGCCTGCAGACCATTTTACAGTCGAAAATGTAACAGCGTGTATATATAAAGCTGCAGTCGCAGTATCGGCGGCATCCGCTCCTAATCGTGATAATTTTAACCATACGGTATGTATGGTGGGATCCAAACCAGATATATTAACAGGTATCGTAATATTGTATGCACCTTGCACCGTGCTCGGCGACGCAAATACAAAATTAACCGCCGTTTTGCCTATTGCCGTGGTTGTTCCTGTTGTATTTCCAATTACATCATTTGCGACTATGAACGCGTAGTTAATTTGCATGACGAAATTACCTCCGGCAGGAGTACTAATAGAACCCGAAACACGCACAAATAAATTTGATGAACTGTCGGTCTCCATTGGCGGTTTCCATACGGAGCTAAGACTCGCTGTTACATTATTTGCAAAAACATCATATAATGGTGTAATCGATATGATTGCCGGCGATGTAACACCGATTAACCGTTGACTTGTCGGCGTTTCAATACCGCCATTAAACATAGTTCCCAATTGTATCGGTTCGGTTGTCCGCGGGCGAGCAGTTCCAAAATATTCAACATAACCATCGGGACCAACACGTGCAAAGTTACTGTGTAAGCGTACCCATGTAACCGTCGGAACTTGAGTAATTAATACAGCATTAATAATTCGTATTCGCATCCAATATGCAAGTGTACCATTGATTGTTGTGGTTGCCCATGTAGAATTTATATTACCGAATCGCTGATTTAATCCGATTGTGTTTGGATTTGTAATAACTAAGCCGAAAGCTAATGATTTGTCAGCGCGATTTGTGTACGGCGCGGTTGCCAACGTACTCATGAAATTCAAGGTCACCCACGCTGATCCGTTCCAATATTCCCACGTTACTACGCCAGTTGATGACCCGCTGGATGTTGTGATAGGTTTAATCATGCTCATGAGTGTTCCAGGGAATTTCATCAGCAAATTCGACCCGATATAAAATGCGTCCCCGATTGCGGGGGTCGCTGGGAACATTTTGGCGGACTGGGCAACAACACCCCATGCTGTGGTTCCGACGATTACAGTGGTGGTAAGTGCAAGTGTTGCCGCGTCAATCTTCCATGCACTGCCATAATTAACTGTTCCGGTATCGACCATAAACCAAGTATTAAAATTACGTCTTGATGCGGCTGCAAAATCGCTAGATCGTGTCATTGCAACGCCGGTGCCGTTCCAAATATATATTCCATTGTCCACAGATGTTGTTCCCGGAGTTACGCTGCTACCATCTTTTACTAATACTCTAGTTATACCTGAGGTTAGTACGGCTCCATCAATAGTACTAGGCGCCGATGCCAAATCAATCGCGGCTACACTTGCGACATTTACGGCGATCGGATCCTTAACTGGCGCGTTAACACTATTAGTAATATCGGTAAATGCACCTAAACTTGTCGCCACGAGAACTCGTAAGCCCATACCATGCGCACCTCCTTCACCTGCGGAAAAATCTGCTTGGGCAACAGGGCTACCAACGCATACACCCCCCTGAAAACGATTTAGCGGATTTCCTGGAATATCGCTGATACCAAAACCAATAAGTCGTGGGGGATTATTAACTACACCAGCCCCTCCAAATGATACTTTGTCACTTCGTGAAAGTACTGACATCATTTGTAATACATTTGGCTCGGCAGGAAGAGCAGGGCTATTTATTGTAAGATGCAATTGATTGGGGTATAGGCCGGTTGAATCATCGGTGTTAAACGCGGAGATTGTAACTACGGATTTTTCTTCCATTAGGAGACTAACCCCAGAAATATTCGAAACGGTGGCTCCTGTGCATTTAATATACGGATACTCTGATTGTGAGTTGGATGTAGTACCACCACCGCATCGTACACCATTAGTACAAAACGACACCGACAATGTATTCATATCGGCGGTCGATGTGTCGCCGCGTACATATACACCATTAGTAAGTATGCCGGTAAACCCAAATATTAAGAATCCGGTCGCTGTTACGTCAACTCCACTGATAGAACCGCCGGCACTACAATCAAAACCAGATGTAACAGTCAATCCAGGAATAGTAACTTGTGCAACGCAAAACTTGTACAATACAAAATGACTGTATTTTGTTCCACCGCCTACGATTTGAAAACACGATTGTGATGCGTTGGATGACACCATTGATACAAATAGATCAATTAATCCTGCGACTCCGGATGAATAAATGCCGACGGTTGCGAATCCGCCGCTGCCGTCGTGATTTTCAACGATAAACCCATTTAGCCTGGTATTTCCTGCGGTGATTAACATCGGAGACGCGATTGCGGGCGCGGCCGGTCGTAATGTAACGTCGCCCATAGCGCCGGTCAGCGACGTAATCGTAACAAACGCCGGGACCGTAATAGGATTTACTTCAGAATATAATCCCGGCAACACCTGAATGAGCACCGGATTAATGTCGGTTGGAGTCATTGTAACCGCGTCGGCGAGCGCCGCAGTAAAGCTCGACCAATTCGGTGATACATTCGGCGCGGTTTTGTAAACGAATAATGTACGCGATGGATTAAACCCCGTCGCCGGTAATGTTTGCCATGTAGCGGCTGATGCGCCAGTTGCGGTAAGTACTTGGCCGGATGTTGGATTGGGTGAAGCATATGTTGATACGCTATTTGTCCCTGAGTTAGTCCATAATGCTCTCGCGATCAGATTATTTGTTGTACCAGTCATAGTTTTATTAGTGAATGTCTGCGCGGTGGCGAGCAATGCCAGTGTGTCAGTGGCGTCAGGTACGGACAATATACGAGTGGTTGTAAGTGCCGACGTGTTCAGTGTCAATGTGCTCGCGGTCACATTACTATTCGCGAACACGCTAGTCGCTGTATTAATGCGGCCAGCGTCTATTATTTTATTTGTTATGGTTTGAGTGTCAGTGGTACCAACAAAAGCGCCGCTGGGATTAATCTTGGTCGTGAATGCACTGCTACCGTTAGTTACAAGTACATTATTTGCTACCGGGTCAACAAGTCCTGTACCCCCATATGTTACACCGACTGGTGACCCGTTCCACGATCCAGTTGTTACAGTACCTAGTGTTGTAAGCGATGTTTGTCCAATATAACCAGGGTCGATGTCAATAGACGTAAAATTCGCTAATATCCGATTGGCGGTTCCGTTGACATTAAACATATTCCCGGTTTGTGTCATTCCGGTGCCCGGCTGTAGGTTTTGTGAGCCGCTGATTTGCACCCAGATAACATCACTACTGCCGGGTGTTGCGAGCTGTGGATTAAATTGCGTAACTGTAGCTTGCAAAGACCATGTTGTGTTTATATTTACGGACCCAGATGACGTAAAAATCGTGGTAAGCGCTATAATAGGCGGTGTGTTAAAATCAGTAGTCCGCGTAAGCTGCCAGTTACCACCGCTGTTTGCCGTTCGTGTGTATACTCCATTTTGTCTCGGATCGACCTGATTTTTTATGAGTATTCGCTGGCCACTATTGGCGGTTATTGACACACCATCAATAGTAAGTGCAATGACGGCACCAGTTGCAGTAAGCGTGCCTGCGGCGGAACTATACACGGGAGTATTTGGTAATACAGTCGTACTTGCTGCACTTGCAGCGAGTAATGGCGCGGCTCCAGTTGAAACAAGTGCATCGACATATGCCTTATTGGTCGCATCAGTTCCGGCAACAGGCGAGTCAATAAGTGTCAATGTGTGACCTGTTGGGACCACGCCCCCGTGTACAGTGGCACCACCAGATAACACAGATGCGCCAGTTACAGCAAGTGATGTCAATGCGCCGACCAACGTAATGTTGGGTTGCGCCGCAGTATTTATTACTCCGGTGATGTTACTAGCTACAAGTGTGGTTGCATTGAGTGTGGTTGCGTTGAGACCAAGTACCCCAGTAATGTTGTTGGTATCGCTGATAAGCACCCCAGAATTTTGGATGAGCTTCCCTGTGGTTGTGTCAAATCGGACGATCGCATTGTCAGTGCAAGCATTCGGGCCGGTTACATCTCCGGCTGCGACGGGTGCCTGTAATCGCAATGTACCACCTACTACAGTTAATATATTGCCTTCGGATGTACTCCCGGCGGTACTAAATGGAATACCAGAAAGAGATGTACCGGCACCCAATGTAATAATATTGCCGCCGGCGCCCGTGCTTATGGTTTTGTTTGTAAGTGTCATCGCGGTGGTCCGGCCAACAACATTGTCACTGCTAAGATTAAACCCGCCATTGGTGTCTGCGGGCAAGTAAGCAAGATTAATGGCCGATCTGAATGCGGTTGCGTCAGTACATGCGAGCACTGATGTTCTTACGTATGAACTCAAGGCTGTATTGGAGTATCCTGCGCCGGTTGTATATGCGATTTGGCCCGCGCCGAGGTTTCCAATGGCACTAAGCGATGCTAAATTTGCGGAATACGCTTGTACATCTATTCCTACTTCTAGATTTAACGCCGATTGTTGTTCTGTTATATTGCTCGCGGATATAAAACTTCTACCGGCAGGCGATATGCTCGTGGTTGCATATATGTTTGTAGCGGTCGTATATATTATTTCATTTCCGCTTGTTACGAGATTACCAATAGAAACCAAACCCGGCGAGAGTGCGGCGCCCGGATTTGCGAATATCGACCACGTGTTGATGTCGGCTGCTATAAAACTACGTGTTGTGACAGCGTCAAGCACATATGGCACGCCGGCGGATCCGCCTCCGACGCTTTCATTAAGCTGTGATGGATATATTTTTAGCCGGTTAGTTGCGCTGTTATTAGCGACAATAAAACGTTGGCCAATTATAACCGCGCTAATCGGCGGGAGTATGACTCCGTTGAGATCAACTGGAACGTTGACATACGAGTTCTCGGTCGTAAGTACGGTGGCGCTGGCAGCTGTTGACCCTGCTGCAGTTATATTTGACGTACTGTATACGATTGGCTTAGAGAATCCTACCACACCATTACATATTTGGCTAGATGATGCGGTGTTTGTATCAGGGACTTCATCGCCGAGATTGGCATCCGCGATGAGATCTAAATAGGTTGTAGTACGGCTACTGATCGTTGCCAAGTAATAAAAATTACTAAAGTCATCGACAAGTGATCTATAGAGTTTCTTAGCGATGACTTCATGATTATCGCTGGTGGGTATATTGCTTAAATTCATGCTGCCGTTACTAAACTCACTAGCTGATGCGGCGGACGGGTGAGTTTCGCCGAACAGCGACACATAAGTTACAACGTATTGATAATCTCCAACAGACATGGATCCAGGTACGGAAAACCCGGTAGATGTAGTAATAACGCCAATTGGATTATCGACATTAAATCCAGCTAGTACCGTTTGCATACTAGTTGCTAGTTGCTAATTCTATACTTGCGGTGATATTTTTTTATAATAGGGCTCGATTCGATATTGTATTTGTTATTGTAAAAAAAATATGCAAATCCACGGCGTGCAGCATGTTGTAATGGATTTGCCGTAGTCACGCCGTAAAGTGACCGATGTCGGTCAAATGCTGACCAAAGCCAGGACTCGTTGATCCGTGTACAGACAATATCTAGTGTTGTTAAGTTGTCTAGGTGACTTAATCCGCGCGCTTCAACGACATAGTTATGCGAAAATTGTAACGACCGCAGCGATACCAGGTTACGAAATGCAGCTCCGGTATAACTGTTACATGTTGCGCCGGGGCGTAACTGTAACCGTGTCAACGTGGTTAAGTCGCTGACATCACTGTCAATGATGTCATTGCTGTTTAATTTCAATGATACGAGCGCGGGAAACATCGCCTTGTGAATGCGAAACCAAGTAACATTGTTAGTGGATAACGCTGTCAACATGATACAGGGTGAAGTTATCGCGGGTGTTGTATCGAAACATTTTAATCGTTGCAAACTTGTCCATGCGATCGCGGAAATATTCGTGGTTGGAATACGCCATGCATCAAATTTGCATAGTTGTAGGTTATAAAACCCATCTGGCACCTTTGAATCATCGGCACATAAACGAGATAGTGTTCGCGTGTGCTCGAGATAACTCTCGGGGATTTCTACCGCGCTGAATCTGAATTCGTCGAGTTGTATTTGCGGCGCGAGTTCCGGTGGTGTAGCATTTTCTACGATTAACTTGCGCAGTGTTGTACATGTAACTGTGGCTAACTCTACTTCTTCGAGATGCAACGCAACTAGCGCAAGACCATCAATGTGAACCGGCAACGACGTGGTTAGTTTACGTAAGTGTATAAGTGCGGTCAAATCGATCGGCTCATCTGTTTTTCCGCTGGTTATGTTAAGCGATGTCAGCGTGGTCAGATTATGCAAATATGGTACTGCATGCAAAGATGTTATTAGTTTGACTAACCGGGTGGGCATGGTATCGTATAGGCGTGTACCACGTATGCACAAGCGCAGCGGATTAAGAAATAGAATCTCGGCGATGCTACGTTCACCGCATGTGTCGACGGTTCGCACATTACGTACCGGTATAACACAGCCATATATGTGCGTGTCATCGTCGATGTCAACGCATGTTATCGCCACCGTGGCCACCCATTTACTCACGAGTAATAATGTCATTCGCCGGCCTGTGTACCATTGTACTATTTGGGAGATTACATCACGTGGGATCTCCATTATACATATATTGTGTGCGAAAATCAAATGTACTCGCACAACACTGCGCGTCGTGACCTCGTATGGCGTTAGGCCTCAGGCGCAACAGCCCAAAGTAATTGAATTTGATATATCTATGATCAATATATACCTGGCGCTGACATGGAAATAATTGGAGCTATTACATATCGCGGCGATAATATCCCCTTGTTTGTGCGCGACGGCCAGACATTTCTTTGCGTGGACTCGTTAAAGCGAGCGTTCGGTGATGTGGTATCATCATCATATGAACATGTGGTGCACGGCCACGCATATTCGTTAGCGACTGCAACCCATGTAATCGACAACATAAAGACATTTTACCCGAGCATCTCCGACCGTATTACAGAAGCAGGTGATGAATCTTGTATCATCGAATTAACCAAGTTGACGATACATGGTATACATTTTAGTGTATATGTTAATATTAAAACCGGCGTGGTGTATCTGTCGTATAAGGATCTTCCACGGTCTGCCAAACTAGTGACACGCTATTTATTATTGTTGACCAATGGTGTAATTGGCGCGCGCATACATGTATGTGAAGCACAATATGTTCTTGAAGCATGCCCTACCTTTTACACATACATCCATCATGGTGCTGTAATGGCCGCGGCGGCGGAACGAAAAAACTTCGGAGCGTTCACTCCGGTTGCGATGCAAACAGGTAAAACCGTTAACACGGAGGGAATTTCAGTTGCTGTGATGTGGACACACTCGCAAACTTATTTGGGATCCAGCGGCGTCATATTGATAACCAAAATGCTCAAGAATAAGCGAGAAATAAATGCTGACCGGTGCATGATTGTGAAGAGTAACGATGATTACCATGCGGTCGTTGAAGCTGAATCTTTCATCGAATGGTATGGGCTTGTAGAACACCCTGATATTGTTCAGAAATTTATCAAGAATGTGAATGTGCCTGTGGGTGTGGATGTGCCTGTGGATGTGCCTGTGGATATGCCTGTGAAAACACAACCTGTACTACAACACCATGCTGTAATTGGGCTGGCTGAGCAATGGGTGCGTGATCATCCAGTTGGCGAGAAAACATCATGCGAATATCAACGGGAATTTCTCCGTGAATGCAGTGAAGCCTATGCTGTACTCGGTGCCAACAAGACATCATTCCGGATTACTTATTCGTAAGTGGTGCGCACTTGGTTATTGATACTTTTTTTTGTATGAAAAAAAAGAATGATCGCGGATTCAACGACGCATATCTAGCTGAACGTAATCTTAAACGGTGATTTGTTAGCAAGAAGAGTCGCATACGCATCGCTGCAATCGCGCAAATATGCTTGTTGATACTCCTGCGGGGTCATGCCCGTGGTGCTGTGTTCGCGTACCCATCGCTCAGAAATGTCCATGATAACACGGTTGAATATGCATGTGGTGGGTTTATCCGCGGCCGGTTTATCTTGTTTCTTCGTTGGCATCGCCACAAACACACCATTGATTTTGTTAACGTCATCAACGAATTTTTCAACGACATCTTCGTCGACCACACTGGCATACCATCCGACGAATACTTCGGCAGTCATCACAAAGATCTTGATCAGTTCCGCGTGCACGAGCAAACACTCGTCTGGTAATGTTATACTACTTAGCCCCATTTGGCTTAGTCGCGTCGCTAATATTTGCGCGGAGTCAATTTCGATGTAAGCACTCGGGGTATTAAGGTTGCGTCGCACCACAATGTTAACGCCGGCCGATGTAACAAGTTCAATAAAGATACCAACTTGGTCAAAGTATTGCTCGGATACGCCTTTGGATACGCCTTTGGATACGCCTTTGGATACGCCTGTTGGCGCATCTGTTGGCGCATCTGTTGGCGCATCTGTTGACGCATCCAAATATTGCTGTAACACCACACCGAGTGCATAACTATGCATACGCGTATAAGTGTTAGACATCATAGCTGGTTCCTCGACCACGGATATGCTGATGGCCGTGGCTCCATTAAATATGATCCTTGGTACCGATGGGTAAAAGCCTGTGATATCCGTGTAGCTGAAATACAGATCTGTTCCATCGGTGTAAACGCGGACTGGTCTACTATCTAGTATTATTGTAATAAGTGTGACAAGAAATGAATCCTTAATCGCATCCACCACAAGTGCACGCACGAAATCATTCGACGGTATCCTGTCAAAAACATGATCTTGTGATGTAAGTTCGTACATGTGATCGTCTTGAAGCTGCTTAAGCGTTGGTGCAATGTGAACATTAGCGAACGCACGATTTAATTGTACCGTGTCCATGAACACCGCGTCACCGAGCTTAAACAACGGGACAATAACATTATTGTGAGAAAAGGCTCCCGCAGGGATGATTCGTGGAATACTCATGTGTGTAGGTGCTGATTATATATTAGCTGATCCTAAATTCAAATATTGCTAGAAAAAACATGGTGTTACTAACTGTTGATTTCCATAGCAGAGAAAGCCGCCAACGCAATCGTATACTCATGGACACAATGTTGTATTTCTGATATTGGTGTTACGGCGATATTGGCTCGCAAGCAAAGATCACTGACAAACTCACGCGCGCACCTACCGGCGCTACAATAGCAACTCGTACACAAGTATACGGCGTTGTGTTTCCTATCGACACGATGTCCTATTTTTAGGGTGCTAGACCTGTTACATATGTCACATGTTGCGGCCGACGCCTCATTAATAAATGATAATCCCTGTGCCAATTGTCGTTTGTCACGCCGTCGTTATACGCGGATGATACGTCGGTGGGGCGGTGTGTCACGACACTGTGTAGCATGAACCCGAATAATAAGTTCATCGCGTTGACAATCGGCGATGCTGGTATGTATACCAATGCGGCATTTTTCTGCATGCTGACAGCGACGCAGTGCTCGGCGAACCACCGCGATACCGGTGTTAATAGGCATCGTGTGTACGGCGTAGTATTTTGTAGGATAACGTCACACATATGAGTATCCATGTGTGATATAGGGGCGTATTAGTGTGCTTGCGGTAGTGTGCTTGCGGTAGTGTGCTTGCGAATATGTACTTGTGAATATGTAAAATCAAAAAAAATATGAGACAGTGGAGGGTGGAGTCAGAGTGGTGTTGTAATCACGTTGAATTCCTAAGGTCATCACAGCCATCACCGACGTGATACTGCTTATAAATAAACTTAATGGAACCGTCCGCGGTTGATGCGGGTACGGTGTTATGTGGGTACCACGATGGCTGATATTCATGGGATACGGCGATGCGATATGGTATGGGCTGGTGGGGTGCGGAGTTCATGGGCTGATCGTTGGGTGTATCAGGTTACATAAGATGTTAATGATAATTACCGCTATACTGATTTTAAGCGAAATATGATTTTGTAATACCCAGATATACAAATGCAGGTTGTATTTGAGCCGCCGCGTGGGTTATCAGCGCCCGAAGAAATTATCATCGAGATAATACGTCGATATCGCGGCAGGATCATGCGATTGCTTGTTGTGAGCAAATGGGTAGGCCGTATCGCATTGGATTATCTCATTGATACCGTCGGTGAGGAAAAAGACGTACTGATAGGGACATCAGTATTGGGTGCACCGCGCAATGTCCGACGCGTGTACATGCGTGCGCAGTATGATATCATGCAGTTGAATCCGATCAAACTGATCGTTGCCGGTCGTATGGATATACCTGATGTTGCTCTTACGCGTTTGACAAAGTTAATATTACACAGGATCGCTGACGCCAGAATATTGCTGTTCACGACATTAACATCGCTTATTCTATATGATAGGTGCGACGTTGATTCGTTAAGTTTATTAACATGTTTACGAAAGTTACAAGTGGCCAACGATATTGACATCGACGGGCTTTCGCTGGATTCATTAACTGTTTTCAACCAATTTTCGCATATCAGCTGCACAACATTACAATCGCTGACTATCATTGATATTGTACCTGCGCTCGCAAAACGTGTTCTACCGGTGAATGTGTACTTGTGCGGGCTAGCTATACCCGGCAGCTATATACCAAATATGTGTCGTGTCCAGCGGCTGCGTTTGGAACAAGTTATGGTACCTGATGGGTTTTTCGCTGGATTAACCGGGTTGCGTAAATTATCATTGACGGGAAGCAAGGGGCCGTCCTATCAAGAACTATGCGCAATGACACAATTATCGCGGTTGGCGGTGCATGATGCGCCGTCATGGACCGATTACGACGGTTATGAAAGCAGGATAACCACGTTGTCGATAACCAATGGGTGCTTTATATGGTTATATGAACATAAACATGATTTTGTGGCGCTGCGCAAGCTAACGATAGACTGCGGCGGGACTGATGATCTCTTACGGTGTTTTACGTCGGTGACGTCGCTGTCCATATATGGATCTGATGGCGAGAATCCTTCAGAATTCACTAACGCAGGATTGGCGCCGTTGACACAATTGCAACGGTTGAAAATAATGCATAACCGCGACATCACCTCGGATGGGCTGAGTCATCTGGACGCGCTGACATGGCTAGATCTTAATGATACTCGCATTGATATCACCGAGCTATACCGCGCGATTAAACGACGGCGATCATTGTATGGTAATAAGGCCATTAACCCAGCGAAAAGTCTATTATGTCTCGGCGGGTCATTATGACACTGTACTCGCACGACGCCGCGAGTACAAATATGATTTTTTTATCGCTGGTATGTAAGTTACATCCGAATGGATATCATGCCCGTATTTGAGCCGGTGGATACGCCTATCGGCGCATCCAGCGCATCCAGCGCATCCAGCGCATCCAGCGCATCCAGCGGCTTGGTTCTACCTAAAGAAATTATCATCGAGATAATACGGCGATACCAGGGTAGGCTTATGACCCTGCTAGTTGTTAGCAAATGGGTCGGTCGCGTCGCCTTGGATCATCTTGTAAAATATCAATCTATCACGGATGTACCACATAACGGATTATTAGGACGGGCTCGTAATGTGTATAGGGTTCGCGTGGAAGAACCAACCTCAGTCAGCGACATTAACTGGTTAAATCCGGTTATATTGTACATAGATGCCTGGTTTGACGCGTCAGAGCCTCTTGTGTTGACAAGACTCACAAAACTAATGATAGGTGGTGATTGGTTGGCGAGTGAACACATGTTGGCGTTGACGACGTTGACGTCACTAGATATTCGCTGGTCCCCGCGTGTCACTGCGGTAACCGCGTTAACACGCCTGCGTGAACTAAAAATTGGGCATACCGTTGACATAAGCGGTCTTGCGTTGGAGTCGTTGCATATAAACGACGTGGACATTCCGCTGATCGCATGCACATCTTTGCGCCGGTTGTGTATCTATAGTTGCGATCGAATGCCAGTAATCGCAGGTAGGATTATGCTTGACAATGCTGAGTTTAACAACGTAGTGATACCAAGGGATTATATGGGGTGTACTCGGACGCTTACCCGATTGGATATGATAAATACAAGAATACCGGATGGATTTCTCCGCGATATGCCGCTGCGCGAATTGTTGATACATGGTGTTGGTGATCCAATTAATGACCTGCCGCTATGCTTACAGCGGCTTGAGTTTGGTGCCGCTGACATTCCCAATATAAACCAATGCAACATGTTGACTCATCTGAGCATTGATACACATCATCCTGACTGGCTCATCGATAATGCTCACATGCTGACCAATTTATTATCACTGGTGGTGTGCAGTGACACCGCTGGCGACGACGCCATTGCAAAATTCACGTCGTTGACATCATTGGATCTACGATGCAACGAACTATACACGGCGGTTACCAACGCGGGGTTGCGGCCACTGACGCGATTACAAACGCTGACTATTGACGGGAATCGCGATATTACGGCGGCGGGATTAAGTCATTTAGATGCGCTGACACGACTAGATGGGGAAACCAACGCCGTTAATTATCACGAATTATATCGACTGATACAGCGACACCGGACTTTATATGGCGTGACTACGGTTAATCCGGCGCTTCGTTTATTAATATAATAGGTATTGTTACGTAAAAAAAAGCAACACCAGCGTTACTGTTCAACAGAATTCGCGATATTCGTGGTGATTTTATTACCACGCGATCCTGTGTAAAGTTTGCGATACCTATAAATCTTATTTTTGCACGCCGATGTTAGCAATGATTTGTACGCTTGGATATTCGTGAGTGGTAAATGTGAAATGCCGTAGTCGGTAATATGCCGATTTTTTGTTACATCGAGAACACGTAAATTAGTCAACGTGCGTAATCCTTGATCAGTTACAAGTGACCGCGCGGGCATGCGAGCAATTTGAATATCTGAATGCGGTAAGTATATTACGGTGGTCATGGGTAACACACAACCAATCACTGGCAAAGAAATCCATGAGGTTATGGACGTGGAGTGACCTTACCTATTCTATCCGTTTTTACCTTCACGTATGCAGGGATTGTATGATGAATATATCCATGACGTTGGCAATATGGCGAAGATGGAATCCTTCACTGGCCGATATGATGAGTTTCAATCTATCGAGATTGGCCGTACTGGCCCAGAACGCATATATGCGTGTAGATTTAACGACTTTAATAACTTTGGTGGATTAGCGAAACATCCGGTGTTTATGGTGTTGGAGCGACATCATGCGGGGCAGGTGAGTAATGTTAGAGCTATTAACGCATTCCAAGAAACTTGGGCAGGTACGCCTAAGCTCGCCGCGAGAATGATTACTGTGCATTATTATATTGGTGCCGAATTTCGATGGGTCTACAAGATTACATCAACTTGATCGTGGATTGTTTGTTTTTTTTTTGCTATACAATGACTAATTATAAAAAGTGAATTATTGGTGTCTGTGATTAACAATGGTAGACGTAGGATGGGGACTACCCAAAGAAATCTTCACGATGATTATGTCATACGACAGTGTGCCGACGTACGTACTCGTGCGAGTATGTAAATGCTTCAGCAGCAACATACCGCCGTGCAGATATTTATATGTTGACCTATCGCACATCAAGCAAAGACAAAGACGCATGGTGGTACATGCACTTGTGCGTATGCGGCGAGCTCAAACGCGTGCATTAAAG